>Ga0325404_1006860_pt1 | contig 11928 bp, 7 predicted proteins | sample PopdelMetagenome_18_FD_205664 | JGI IMG/M metagenome (GOLD analysis project Ga0325404, IMG submission 205664) | Populus deltoides microbial communities from Bellville, Georgia, United States - Xylem-Control-R1 | ecosystem: Host-associated > Plants > Phyllosphere > Stem > Wood/Secondary xylem... | reverse complement strand
ATTATCTTTTTATCGACCGTAAAAATATCTTCACTAATCTAAGCCAACAAAATGACATTTACATTCTCTCTCTTTTGCTTGATTTGTGACAAAACATACAAAAATGGTATAATAAGCATTAAGTTCATATCAAACAGAAATTCCTGCAAACGCAATCAGTTAGCATGAGAACAATTGTCAGTGTTCTTAACAATTCATAACATGTATCATGCTAACAGTTCATAAAATGCTCAAAAAGTTCTTTCATGCAAGACTTTTAAACAGTTATTCATATAAAAGTGCATACACATGAAATTCATATTTAAAATATTACACACAACCATAACATAGAAGTTCTATGCTTATCCCAAATATTACAAACCATTAAAATCAATTCAAGATTTAAAAACAGCATGAATATAATAATAAAAGGAGTAACAAATATCAGCAACGTCATAATCTATGCATCTCCCTCTTGATTTGGCACTAATCAAGGTTCTCATCATTGTTATCTCCCACAACCATATCATGAATTTGTTCAACATCCAACTTTAATTGTGCAAGCCTGTCATTAACCTGTATCAAATCTTGTTGAATATTAGAGATCAACTTGTCAACTTCTCTAGCTTTTTTATCTCATCTTCCTAAAAATTCTAAGTGCTCTATGATAAGTGGAAGTGATGAGTTGGTTGAGGGCTCTGGTTGAGATGAGGTGGACTCATCAACAAAAGGTCTTTTCTTGCTAAAGATGAGATGGACTCGTCAACAAAAGTTCTTTTCTTGCTAACCAAAACTTCAGATTTCACAACAGTTACAACAGAAATTTTACCAAATATTTTCATTATGGGTTTAACATCTCTCAAGGGAACCTTAGCTAAAATAGCTACTCTAGTGATCAAACCCCCAAAGGACAAACTTGATTCCTTGTTAGAAAAATCTTTTTGAATCACATCTATAAAATATGAAGCAAGATCAATGGGTACATTAGTTGTAAGGCATACATAAATTGTGTCTTTTTAGCAGTCAGATTTATATGTCTAAGAATTAGACATAAGTTAGTCAGGATAATTTTTGCTAACAGTCTATAGGGTGCCACCAATGACTTCACATGTAACCTTTGTGAATTAGCAGTCCATTTAGGTCCATTAGGTCCTATAAATAGATCATTTATTTAGGTTTTGGATGGTGTCCCAATTCCTTTGAAAGAAAAACCTAAATTACTGACTTTAAGCATGCCATACAAGTCTCTAATGATAGAGGGGGATAGGGTAAGGGTTTGACCCCTTATTTTAGAAGTGATTGAATTTTCAACTAAGTCAAATGAGTCACAGTTAGCATAAAATTTCCTCACAATTTCCACATAAAGACCATGTGCCTCTTCAGTCTACTTTTTTCATTTTCTTTTTCTAAAAAGCTCTTCAATGAAAGCAAAGGCAGTATCAAATAAATCACTTATAGATACCTCACATTCTCCTAACAAATTATTCCTTAAGAAGTTTGTCATGTATGACTTTTCTGCCTCTAGTGAGGTGAAACGCTTCATCTTGGTAGAATGTGGTTCAGGTTTTGATGAACTGGCCATGCCTCTGCCTTTCTCAGTAGGGGTGTCAACAATATACCTTAAAATTCAAACTTTATACTAGGGTCTAGATATATGAACATTTATTATTCCCAACATAAAATTTAATTAACTCAATAACATGATTATGAAATTGCTTGTCTATTTCTGCAATGAAGTGAGCAAAGACTATTTCTTCAAGAAGTTAAAGAGAGAGAAAAAAGATATATTATGAGATTGCTTGTCTATTTCCACAATGATGTAAGCAATCAACTTTTTCTTTAAGGAATTGAAGAGAGAAAAAAAACATTCATTATAAGATTACTCATCTATTTCCATGATGTGAGCAATTGACCTTTTTTTTAGGGATTTGTTGAAAAGGAATTTATCTTAACAATTTATACCAGGTTCAACTAGCTTTAGTCAATCTAAGGCATATACTTCCCCTTATTGTCAGCATATCTGCATTTAAAAAAAAATTCTTTGCTAATTGTTAGATGATGACATCTTATAGTGCATAAAACAATACCATTTACTTGGTCTTTCAAATGAATATAATTTCAAAAATGAAGACCTTCCAAATAAGAGTCACCTCGATCCTATCAAAATGACATTTGTAGAGTTCAAATACATATATTGGGTATACTTACAGGTTTCTTTATTTGTTTCAGTGTCAGCAACTTGTTAATTGTAAGACAAAGGAAAAAAACTTAAAGAAACAAAAATAATTTTTAAAAAAATATATACAAGGAAATTATCTACAAAAATCATGGCATGTTGCATACACTAATAAATTTGCTAAAAAACTCAACCTAGGACCATCCAAAGGTTTTGAAAAAAAGGTCAGCTAATTGATGTTTGGTCTTAACATGTTCTAATGTCTTAATTTTTTATTTAACCAAGTCTCGAATGAAATGATGTTTATGTCAACATGATTGATTCGTGAATGCTATATAGGATTCTAAAAGATACTAATGGCACTAGAATTATCACAATAAACAGTTATAGTATCTTAAGTTAAACCATAATCTTGTAAAATCTTTTTCATCCAAAGAAGTTGTGTGTAACAACTGCAGCAGCAATGTATTCGGCTTTAGTAGTAGATAAAGAAATTGAATTTTGTTTCTTGCTTATCCATACTGTCAAATTTCCACCAACATAAAAACAACCTTCTGTTGTGCTTTTTCTGAGTAACCTACCAAACTCAAATTCGAGTCTTTTGAATACCAAATATCATAATCAAATGTGGCACTTAAGTATTTCAAGATTCTCTTGATTGCAGTAAGGTGTGATTCTTTTGAATTAGACTGAAATCTAGCACACATACCAACACTAAAAGCAATATCAAGTCTTGTTATAGTTATGTAGACCAAACTTCTTATCATGCTTCTATAAAGTATGAAACCAACACACTTACATGTAGGGTCTAAACTGATCCTGATAAAAGTGCTCATGAGGGTTTGAGCACGTCTCTTACCTTTCATACCAAACTTCTTCACTATATCTTATGCATACTTTGACTGGGAAATAAAAATTGTATTATCATATTGTTTAACTTGTATGCTAAGAAAAAAGTTTAACTCACCAATCATACTCATCTCAAATTCAGATTTCATCTCGTTAGCAAACTCATGATAAAGTGAATCATAACTAGCTGTAAACACAATACTATCAACCACTACCAGAAAATTGATAAATACAAACGGAAATACCGGCGGAATATTTTCGTCGGTAAATTTTCGAGGGATTTTACCGACGAAAATATTCCCTCGGTATATACCAACAGAATTACCGTGAGAAAAAATTTAAAACAAAGCAAAAAAAAAAGATGACGTGTCATTTTTACCAACGTAAAAAAAAAATCTCTAGTGGAAGTTTGTCACTTTGAAATGAAAAAATATTAATATTCAATTATCTGTCGGTAAATCCGTCGATAACGCATCCCAATAACAAGCTTGAATCCCTTTATTTCACAAGAGACAGACTCATTTCTTCTCCTTATTATTCTTCTTCTTCTTGTTCTTCTACTTCTTCTTCTTCTTCTTCTTCTTCACTATATGTAAAAAACATCAATATATATTTCTTTCTCTTCTTTTCTCTCCTCATCTCCTTCTCTTTTCCTCCATGCTTGGGTATGTCTTCTTCTTCTTCTTTCTTCTTTTATCCTCTTAGTTTTTTTTTAATTAATATGCTTAACGAAATTTTTTCTTTCTCCTTAGCTTCACTTGCAACTACATTAAGGTAAGATTTTTCTTTTTTCTTCTTTTTTCATGATTTTTTTCACTATATTTGTTTTTTATTCTATTTTTAATTGTTTTTGTTCTTAATAATTGTATAAATGTTGTTATGAGATTTTTTTGTCATATGAGATCAATTTTTAGTTGATTTATTTATAGGATTTTTAAATTTTTAGCAATTGCAACTTTATTTTTTTTCATATAAATTTTTTTAGTTGAATTTATTTTTTTGTTTTATTTATTTGATGCAAATTTGTTTGAGTTGATTTTCTTATTCTTTTTTCCAAGCATTTTTTAGTATATATTATACAGTGTTAATTTATGCTAATTTAATTATTTTATAATTTTATAAAATAATTTTTTTAAAATGTTTTTAAATAATTACCGATGGAATTTTCGACGGAAATTCCATCAGTAATTCCGTCAGTAATAAAAAAATATTATTACCGAGGGATATACCGACGAAATGGAGCCGATAAATTTATTTTTTATTACCAACGAATTTACCGATAGAAAAAAAATTACTGACGAAAGATTCACCGTCGGAGCATTGTCGTCGGTGATTCCGTTGGTAAATTAATTACTGACGGAATATGTGTCTTACACCGACGAAAAAATTCCGTTGGTAAAACTCTTAAATCTTGTAGTGAACATAAATATGAACAATGAGTGTTTCCTTACCTGTTTTTCTTATAAAGAGTGTTTTGTCAGCATGACCTCTTTGAAAATAATTATCTGATAAGTATTTTATTAACCATTCATACCAAGCTTGCCTTGCTTATTTTAAACCACAAAATTAAAGGCTTTTTTCAATCTGTACACATGATCAAGAAACAAATGATTAGTGAGACCTTTAGCTTGTTCTACATATACTTATTTTTGTGTAATCTCATTCAGGAAAGCACTCTTTACATCCATTTGGTATAGTTTGAAGTCCTAGTGACAAGCAGTATACAAACAGAATCAAACGAGTTACCGGTGCAAATGTTTCATAAAAAATAATTCCTTTAACTTGTGATATCCTTATGCCACCAATCTTGATTTTTTTCTAATCATTGTTCTATGCTTATCTGATTTGTTCTTGAAGATCCTCTCATACATCATTTTTAGTGAACTAATTCAGTTTCTCATGCATAACATTGATCTAACTTTCATCTTGTAGAGCTTTGTTAACCTTTTTAGGTTTAACTTGTGATAAGTAACACACATATGAGACTTGATTAATAATTTTTTTCTCAATCTTATACCTTCATCTAATTTTCCAATGATGTTCTTCTTAGGGTGATTGTGCTTTATCCTTGAGGAAGGTTCTTTTTACTAAGACTGTTCAAACCTTTACATAAAACTTCCTTCTTTATAGTGTTCATCATGTTCAGATGGGGTTTTTTTCTATTGCTTCAAATATGTCATCAAGGTTGTTCCAAGCAGATTTCTTCAGATTGTCATCAATGACCACATTGATTGTTTCCATGACAGTTTGAGCTTGTAGATTATAGACTTTATAAGCTTTAATGTGTGATGAATATCCAAGAAAAATTCATTCATCTATTTTGCTATCAAACTTATATAAGTCTTCTCAATCTCTCAAGATGTAGCAAGAACTTCCAAATAATATAAAGTATTTGACCGTGGGCTTTTTGTAATTCCACAACTCATAAGGGTGATTTTTGTACCTGGTCTAAATACAACACTATTTAAAATGTGGACAGTTGTGTTGACAAGAAGTGCATTTCAATTTTCTTACCATTTAGCATTGTTCAAGTCATTTGTTGTATAGATTTATTATTCCTCTTAACAACACCATTTTGTTAAGGAGTGATTGAAGTAGAAAATTCTTGATGTATACCCTGTTCATCACAAAAATATAAAAAATTCGTATTTTCAAATTCTTTCATATGATCACTACAAATTCTAGAGATAAAAAGATCTTTTTTTATTTGTAATTTTTTGAACAGTTTCCCTACAAGATCAAAAGATTCAAATTTATCTCTTAATAGTATAGCCTAAGTATATCTTGAATAATCATCTATAATGATCATGATATACTTCTTTTCACCAATACTCTCAGTTTAAGTTGGACCCATTAAATTCATGTGTAATAATTTAAGTGGTCTTGATGTCAAAATGTCAGCAGTCTTTTTATGTTTAGCTTTACTTTGTTTTTTTTTTTTGACATGCTCCACAAACCATTGTCTTGACTGTTTGCATATTTGGTAAACCTCGTACTGTTTTTTTTAGAAATTTTTAACAAATCTCTAAAATTCATATGACCAAGGCATTGATGCCAAAGATCAAGATCATATAGTGTTACCTTGTGACATCCCAAAACAGTCAAGGTAGAAATTCCATAACAATTGTTCGAGGTTGGTACCTTTCAGGATCCACTTGCCAGCACAATTATAGATGTTGCATTCATCCTTTGAAAACTACACACTATAATTCTCATCACAAAACTGGCTTATGGTTAGTGGGTTAGCTTTAAGGCCATTCACAAACAAAAAATTATGAAAAATAGGTAAACTAGGAATTTCAACATTTCTTTTACCTTTAATGGTAGTTATGCTTTCATCTCCAAAGGTCATTGAACCACCATTCATGAATTCAAATTTTTTAAATTGACATTTATCTCATGACATATGTCTAGAACAACCACTATCTAAATACAATAAAATTTTATTCATAGTTTTTAGTGCACCATATACTACTAAACATATTTTCTTTTTCTTAAATAAAATTGAATTTTCATTTTTATTTTGTTAGAACAAACAGTTTCATTAGATTTTTCACAACCAATTGACTTATCCATTTTTCTTTTTATAGCACATAATTTATTTAAGACTAAGTCAGCTTTGTACTCTAAATTTTGATTTTTACTAATGAAATAGTTTTTTTTACATGTCCTTCAATTCCACAATGCTGACTGGTAGGGATAAACTTACCTTTCAACTTACTTTTTTGGATGTTTGATTTGTCTTCTGGCATGAAAGGTTCCTTACCCTTTACAAAGGTAATCCCTTTAGAGGAGAAAGATACAGACATATTGTTAATGGAGTTTCCATATGTCATGTATCCTAATCATGTACGATCAGTACTTACCCTTTGAGTTTTCAACAGTTCATCAAGTTTCTATGTTGCTGATAGTTCTTGTGATTGTTTGTATATAGTTAGCTCATTTTTAAGTGCTTTGACTTTCCTAAAAGATCTAGATATGTCTACTTCTGACAGCTTTAAGGCTTCTACCAGATTGTTCTTCGCATTCTCCACATCTATTAGTTTATTGAATAATTTCTTATTCAATTTCTTGACTTTCACTACTTCTTCATACAAGTTGTCATAAGCTTTTTACAAGCTTAGTTCATAATCGGCAATAACAAAAGTAATATTTGAATCACTATAATTACTAATAGTCTAATTTGTATCAGAATCATACTATTTGTCAGTAAATCTTTTAACAGTGTTAGAAAGAGTAAAAAAAGCATATTCATTATCAGATGATGAATTAGAATTTTCAGAGTCAAATTCATCACTTAAGGTGACATTAAGAGCTTTTCCTTGATTTCTTTTGAAATTATGACATTCACTTCTCAAATGATCATATCCTGAACATTAAAAACACTCAACTCTTTCCCTAGATTCAGTCTTAATTTTACTTTCATTTTCCCATTCATTTCTTTTGACAAAATCATTTATCCTTTTTCCTTTATCAATTTTCTTCTTCTTGAACATGAATTTTCTAAATTTATTAACTATAAGAGTTATATCTTCATTATTAAGATCACCATCAGAAGAGTAGTCATGTTTTCTCTTAGAAGATTTAAGTGCAATGGACTTACCTTTCATTTGATAAGACAATGTAGATTCATATATTTGTAAGAAACTTACTAGTTCTTTAACACGTATGGTATTAAGATCCTTACTTTCTTCAATAGCTATTACCTTTGGCCAAAATCTTTCAGGTAAGAATCTTAAAATCTTCCTTACAATTCATGTGTCCTTCACTTTATCTCTTAGATTCAACCTGGAATTCACAATATTATTAAGTTTAGCATAAAACTCATCAAAAGATTAATCTTTCAACATTCTAATTTCCTCAAACTTTAGGGTTAACATTTGTAATTTTGATTTTTTTCACTAATTTAGTTCCCTCGTGAGCAACTTTAAGAATATCTCAAGCTTCTTTAGTTATTTTACATTCAAGCCTTTGTTATTCCAATTACAATTAGCAACATCATCTCTATTTCATTCTGTAAAAAGAGTTTTAGGTTTGATCCACCTTTGCTTTAATGAGTGTCATATTTTCTCATCTAGTGATTTGAGAAAAGCTTTTATTCTAACCTTCTAGTAGGCATAGTTCTCACCATTAAATTATGGTGGTGAATTTAGTGTTGACATCTTCAATCAGGAAAAATAGATCTCACTCCTATAGAGTGAACTTGCTTTGATACCACTTAAAAGATTGTTTTCTTGTTTACCACTTGTTAATAGATAATCTGATAACACTTTGCAAACATTGATCAGTAACCAAATAAACAAAGAATACAGAAAACTTAAATGCACAAGGTATTTGGTTATGAAGAGAAAACATTTTGAAGAATTCATCAAAAGATAAATAATAATAATAATAATAATACCCTCTGGAGTAGCCAAACCCAAGATAGACAATTGTTTCACTAATTTGAACAATTACAAGAGGAGTATCTCTAAACAAAACCCTTTATGTCTATACTACCTTACCTAATGAGACAGTGAACCATGTTATGTTTCCTACCGCATTAGCTTTCCAGTACATCTAACGATCTTCAAACTGTTGTCATCCTAACTGGAATCTCTAATTGCTAACAGTTCATACAGGAACTCTTCTTAGGAGTATGCAAGCTCTCTAACTCTTCAAGGTTCAATTCTCCTTGAGAATTTCCTACACACTCCTCATGTGTTAAGAGTATGTGCTATAAAACTCTATGTAAACTTCTTAGTTGGTTGACATACTTGCTTCAATGTAATTGATGCTTTTACATTATGAAACTCTCCTCTAAAGCACACAATGCTCTCCTTTCTTTAGACTTAACATGCCTTATATACATGTATTATGTGATAAGGATAAGGATAATCATAAAATTTTCTAGTCTGTCATGTTGGTAACATACTATTAACATGTTCTACAAAAGCACTGATAAAGTTATTTTTAGATAATTATTTCTACTTTATTTTAACTTATCTCTTAATTAATCTAAACTAATCAGATAATTATAAAGAAGATAATGCTAACTAATCTTGATAAACTTTTATCTTAGCCAAATTATCTTTTTAACAATCATAAAAAGATATTCACTAATCTAAGCCAACAAAATGACATTAACAGAATAGATACTATTTTATTAAAATATACATGGTCTACAAATAAGGCTTCACCAAATTAGATGAAGTCGAAGAGAAATTAAGAAAATATTATTTAAACATAACCTCTTGGATTGAGCTTCACACTCTCATGCTAAAACATTTAAGTCTTAAGTTGTTGGCGGTGCTCTACCCAAGTCATTAAATGAACAAGATCTCTCTCATTGTTATACATTTCAGCTTAACACTTTCATGAAACATGGACCACACTCATCCCCGTATCCATATAGAGTTAATGATAAATAGCCACTAACTAATATAACCTAATGAATTTAGCCTCATCATCTCGTTGTCAAAACAAAACCTTAATCCTATAATTTTTGGTGGTGTTCATCTCAAGTTTTTACATATACAAGATCTTTTTTATTCTTATCTGAAATGAGATTGAGGCATCACATAACCATCTTCGTATCATCAAATAACCATCTTTCTATCATGAAAGCATGCTTTGATGGAGTCTTAAAAAAAAAACCAAGGCCACATATCAAGTAAGGGTACTACCACTCGTTCATCAAAACTAAAAATTTTGCTCGAACGACGTTTGAGAAAAACTTTTAGTTTTGATGAATGAGTGGTAGTACCCTCCTTTATATATATATATATGTTGAACATAAATCTACTTGATTAAAGGTGTGATGAACGAATGTCATTACCATAAAGTTATTGCAATTTGGCCATTTTTATTTAAAATTTATAGGCAATATGATAATTATTTATTGGAGTCGGCACTGAAAGTAATTATTCGTAATTTCTAGTCCTGGTGAAGCTAATTTAACTGGTTGTGCTTGATGGTCACTAACATAATGTATAAATTTTTGCGAAGATATTTTTTATTTAGTCTGTCCTGTTTGGTAGAGCTTGAACCAAAGTTTCACTTCCAAACTATTTTTAGGTCTATTTAGCATCTCCAATAGTCATGAGATATCATGCTCTTGCAGATTTTGAAATTCTGTTTGGCACAATTTTCATATGTAATCAACCAATCAGCTAGTTAAGGGTTTTTTTTAGTATAGTTGGATAATATATATAATATGAAGATCCATTAAGTTTTTTAGGGTTTTTTTTAGTATAGTTGGATAATATGATATATGTTTTCCCGACAATTGTTTTTTTTTCCCATAAAAAAGGACAATTCTACCAAGACTTGGAATTATTTACTTAAGTAGTTGTGGAAAGGAATGTGGACTTTTTACTAGAATATAGTGAATTCTTTCAAATGTATTTATTTATTTCAGTTTCTTTAGTAGGAAGAGCATGATTCCAACTGGGATTTTTATTGAACCACAAGACATCGATTCACAGGAGCACACACCGTCCTCCTCTGTTGACCAGGTGCCTACCAAGTATCCTTTCTACACTGCAGAGACGAAATGTTTGATTCATGTACACTGTTTTCGATAGAATAGCAAGCATTTGTATTTCTTGAGGTATATCTCTCATACTCTATACATTTTTTTCCTTTTAATATAATTACTTTTATCTAAAAAACAAATCAGGGATAAATTGATTTCTTAAATCCCGGTATGTGAATGAAGATGAGAAGACATTGAATTAACATTTTAGATTATGCCAAGGAATTGCATCTCTGTATGAGATGCTAAGTTCCAGTAGACATGCCTTAGAGACGAGTAAGGGGTTATTGCAATCTTTAGTTCATGACTTCTGGACCCCAAAGCACTGTTTCTTTAGTTTTTGCTAACTATGTCTATAGGCCATGCTTTCTCTCCAATGATGCAATGGAGAATTTTGCACTCTGTCATAGCACAACATGTGCTTCTTTTTTTTTCTTGTTGACCAAAGAAAAAAACTTAGAGACCATTTGGAAACCGTGTTTCCTTAAATTTAAAAAAATATATTTTTTAAATTATTTTTTTATATTTTTAGATCGTTTTAATGTGCTGATTTTAAAAATAAAATTTTAAAAATAAAAAAAATATTATTTTAATAAATTTCTAAACAAAAAAACACTTTAAACCACAACCGTTAATGTTTCCACAATCTTAGAGACTAGTACTTGATGGAACCACGAGTATTCTTTTGTTATATATATATATATATATATTAAAAAGAAAAGGATTATTGACCTCTAGCGCAGGATCTAGATCATGCAGAAAAATTAGGAATGTAGCCTGAACCTGAATACAGAAACCTTTTTCTCTTTATTGGAACACAGCCTCATGTACAACAGTTCTAACTGTACAATAAGGTGCTCGCAAAGACAAATTTCTATAAAATTGTAGCCCATGTTGTGTCGGGTGAGTAACACATCAATTATTGGCATCAACTTGTAGGAAAATTCTATCTGTCTGTAAAACCATAGGTTTGCTATTCAGTTTTGATACAAATTAATTAGAGTTCCATGTCACAAGAGACCAAAGATCCTTGGTGCAAATACGCGTAAAACCAATTGGGGACAAATTTTGGTATTGACATGTCATGGTTTGTTGAATCTACATGATGAATCCAAAGGAAAAAAAAAACGGATCCCACAAAATTAAATACTTACTTAAAATCTCATTGATGTTGCCGATTCATTAAGTGAATGATTGGAGAGGAGAAGCTTTTTTTTTATTTTTTTGTTTTTTTTTGTTCTTAGGAGGTCACATATTGAGAGGGAGGAGAAGGCAGATAGATGCATTGCACTCAGCAAAAATAAGAGACAACGGAAGACAGCTTAAATGGGACATGGTATGCCCAAAAGAGGATAGGCAATGTGGGTTCTTCGCCATCTCAAATATGATAAGAGCTCTCATGCAATAT
>Ga0325404_1006858_pt1 | contig 11932 bp, 5 predicted proteins | sample PopdelMetagenome_18_FD_205664 | JGI IMG/M metagenome (GOLD analysis project Ga0325404, IMG submission 205664) | Populus deltoides microbial communities from Bellville, Georgia, United States - Xylem-Control-R1 | ecosystem: Host-associated > Plants > Phyllosphere > Stem > Wood/Secondary xylem... | reverse complement strand
GCAGCCCCTTAATCCTAGAAATAAAAGGAAAAGGTAGCCACCCATGTTGTTCCAAGTTGTAGTAGGATTCTTTTGTTTCCTTTGCTGTCGTCACCTCATGGCCCAAATAAGGTTGTATTAGACCTCTCTTACACATTGATAAGATGTACTAGGGTCTCCTCTTGGTACTCTAATGGAACTTTCAATTCTGACTTGGTTGAAACATTCAAAACCAATGCATTCAATGCCTTTGTCTTGGACCAAGTTATTGGACCATTTGGAACATGTAATGGGTCCTTGCTAGTGTTTCTGGGCTGGTTCACATCAATGATACTAGATGGGCCACTCCCTATAGTCATAACTTTATGATTAACCCAAAACCCTTTCAATTATAGAAGGAAATCTGTCATTCAACGTTGTGCACATCACGACAAAGAGTTTTTGTGTTTTTTTTTAAAAATTGATTCGTTTTGGATTCTGGTTTGTTTTTCAGTTAAAATCAGTATTTTTTTTGTTTGGTTTATGGTCGAAACAAAGATTTTGGGTCAACCCGGTGGATCAAAGTTGGGTCAGATGGTATGTCCCTGTTTAGTTTGCCACTGTTTTGATAAGAGGAATTTTGGATTACAGGCGTGTTTAGCAAACACACTCTTAGCCATAGGAAAACAGAAGTTTGCCAAACAAGGCCTTAAAAATATTTTTAAAAAAATTAAATAAAATATAAAAAGTTTATTTTTCATATGATAAAAAATCCTAATAATTATTTCAGCATTATTTTAAAATCTAAAATATTTTAGAATGTTTTTTAAAAAACAATGTTGCATGAATTTTACAACAAGTTTGTAGAATGACAAAGGATTTTGACCTATAGTTTAAAAATATTTAAAATATTTTCACTTTTAATTTAAAGAATAAAAACCTACAAAAGGGTTAACGTCTAATGTAAACCCCAAATCAGAGTACTAAAATAAATAATAATAGAGAATTGAAAAGTAATTGGATTAGCTAATTTAACTTTGAATTAAATGTAAGGAAAGTGGCGAGGATTAATGTTCAAATAGTGAGAACTTGGGCCATTAATATAATAAGTGAAAATTTGATAATATAAATAGAATAATTAACATTTCTAAGGCCAGGATAGCCGACTAAATGAGGGGATAAGAACAGAGAAAAAATTATGAGAAAAATCCGTAAAAATTCTTCTTAAAAACATAAAAGAGAGCTAGATGAATTGATCAAGGGGTGTTAGAAGGATATTGGGTATGTAAAATTGAAGAACAAGAAAGGATTTCTTCCTAGGAGTTAACGACATTAAAATAGGAAAAGAGGGAAGAAAGAAAAATTAAAAAGGAAGGTTTTCTAAGCTTTTAATCATTTGTTTTCTTTTAGACAGGAAGGTAATAAACTCTCTCAAATTGCTTATTTTGTGAGGTTTTGTGTAGGGTTGTATTGATAATGATAAGTGCAAAGAAATGTTGGGATTTTTATGTTAGGGTGTTAGGATTGTAGGAATTATGGATGATTAATGATATGATAAACATGAATAACCAGTGGGTAAAAGTTCAATTTCATAAATTAATAGAAGATGTTAATCATACCATGGTTAGGACTTTAAACTAATGCATGTAGAAGTAGTGTTATGGATAATTAAGATATTTATCAAGTGCATTTTATGGAATTGTGTTGATATGATTGAATGATAAAGGAATATGACTAATTTGAGTTATTAGAAAAGAAAAATCAACCCTTTTATGTTGAAGTTTCAGCCAATGAAGAAAATTTGGTGTTGAGTTTACTTGAATTAGTTGTTGATAAATCATGTAAAATTTCATTAGTTTAAGTGTTTTGTGTTTGTTAAATTTTAAATTGTGATAAATTTACTTATTTGGTTGGGTTAAAAACAATTTTCTCATGTATATGGAATGAAAAATAAGGTTCGCGGAGAATAGTAATAAAAAAAAGAAGTTTTTGAGATGCTATCTTGGATTGAAATTTATATTGTTGCGATGGAAATATAGAAGTTGGTTATTATTTAAAATAGAATGATAATAATATGATATACCTATTGAAGCATGTGAGGATGCAGGTGTTGTGCCACGATCGGGGACAGTCAGTAGAGTTCTTATCTCTGGTAGGTGCTTTACATCCTTATCCAATATTTTAGGGTTCGTTAAATTTGAGTAACTATAAATTCATTATATGTGTATTTCCATGTAAATAAATATTGAAGGTATAATAATAGAGATAATAAAATTAACTGATATTCGTTGAATACTAGGTGTCTAATTTATTTGATGACTTGAATAATAAAATTGACTAGTATTTGTGGTATACTAAACGCGTTTAATTTATGGATGCCCTGAATATTAAAGTTGAGTAGTATTCATGGAATACTAAAGGCATTAAATTTATTTGATGACCAGGATAATAAAATTGACTAGTATTCATTAAATACTAGAGGTGTCCAATTCATGGACGACTAGGATATTTGACTTGTCTAGTATTCGTGGAATACTAGAGGCATCTAATTTATTTGATGACCAGAATAATAAAATTGAATAGTATTTATGGAATACTAGAAGCGTTCAATTTATGGATGATCAGAATATTAAAATGGACTAGTATTCGTGGAATACTAGAGGCGACAAATTTATTTGATGGTCGAGATAATAAAATTGATTAGTATTCATGGATTCCTAAAGTCGTCCAATTCATGGAGGACCGTGATAGGTATATACTAGAGTTAACTATTGTTTGTAGAAGCGTCAAATTATTTAATGATCAGAATGGATATATGATTATCGATTAATTATGAGAATGAAATAAAACTATATTTTCCTGAAGAATGTTGATAATACAGTGAATGGATTGTTTAATCATGATTCAATGTATAAATATTTTTCATCTGACTCATTTTAAATATCGTTTGATTGTCTTTACATTTTGAAAGTGATAAAACTGCAATATTTTGAAAATATTCCTTTACATAATACTTTTGGATAAGCTAGTTATAGACACATCCATATGTATTTTGAATTTTGTTCATTATATACTTCTTGAATGGATGTATCTTATTTTGTGTAATTAACATAATGATTTCATTATTAATGAAAACTAGGACATATGTAATATAAAATAGATAATTAAATGCAGTTAGAACATAAACAAAGTGTATCTATTATTGTTTTTTATGAGTAGGAATGTATTTTATTATTCCTACATTTGTTCACGGCTTATAATTTTTAGTAGTATATACCTATAGAACTTTAATGGAAAGTATTGCAAGAAATGGATTTGAAGAATAAATGTTGTTATTAGAGAATGAATGTTGTTTAATCTTGTGTTAAACATTGTAATAATAGTTTAGGATAGTTGAACATGATTGAAATGTTAACTTATTATGTGTTATGATATTGTTGATAACTTGATATGGTCTAATTATAAAGGCTCATTAATAATGAATTCATATGAACCATGGAATGAATGAGTTGCTATATATATATATAGTTATGTTTCTATCATGGTGGAAATTTAGTGAAAATTGTATCTAAATAATTAAGGTTGTTACAGTTGGTATCATAGCCCTAGTTTAGGTTTAGGAATTGGAATAAAAGGACTAATAATTGTTGAATTGTTGAAAAAATTTTAGGATGGTTGTACAAGAAATTGTACGATGACAAATCACTCTCTAGCAAAAAAAAAAAGGCAATGGATATGTGACATGAGGTTAGATAGATAGAGGATTTTTGAGAGGACAATACCTCTTATGCACCACCAATGCCTTTGCAGTCAAGGTTAGGGTAGATGTTAGGACTTCCAGGTGATGCCAATTCTAGACAGGCAAGAGTATCATTGTTATTGTTACCCATTTTTGGGTTCCCACATAGAAAAATACATATAAAAAAAAAATTCAGAAGGAATCCAAAAAATAATAGGAGCAAGAAAAGGATGCTGGAACATCCAAACAATGGCTAGAAATTGGTTGAGGAGGTTCAAAAATACAAGAATTGAAATTTGACAGTATATTTTTAACTGGTGAGAGCCTTATTAACAAGGAAAATTCAATTTGAGGATGAAAAGTCCAAAATCAGATGTTTATGGACTCAATTGAATTTTCTCTAAGGTTTAATTGAATTTATGGAGAGTTTGATTGCAAGAAAAATTAATTTTTAAGTCAATTTAGGCTTTTATTGAAAGAAATTAAAGTTCTGGGGTCCAATTATAATTTTGAAGAGTTGATTTGGTCAAATCAGGGCTTAATTGCATAATTATTGAAGTTTGATGGTCAATTAGGGATTTAATTGAAACAATCCAAAACCAAGGACCGAACCAGAAAAGACGCTAAAATCAAGGGATCCAATTACAATTTTTCCGGGGGCTTGATTATAAAATTGCAAAAAAATTAATGACCAAATCAAAAGTATCCATTTGAATTTTGAAACGGCGTCATTTCTTGGAGCGCTATTCATTGTCTTCTTAAAAACAAACGACTAGGCAGTAAAGGCAGGGGAGACGTTTTAGCAGCGACAGTGGAGCCGTTTCAATCAAGAGGCACGTCTCGTGACTGACATCCCTTGCCACTGTGATGCACGCCAGACGTTCCCAAAAAACACCTGCATCCTCTGGCTATAAAAGCCAGAAGAGGAACCGAACAGTGAAGAAAACAAATAGGGAGAGGGGGAATGTAAGGAAGAGAAAACAGAGGAAGCGAGAGCGTAAGAAACAAAAAAAGGCAGCAACAGAAGAAAGCAGAGAGAGGAGAACAGGCGGGAAAAGAAAGAAAAAAAAAAGAGAGAGGTGAGTGAACAAAAAAAAAACAGAGGAACACACTAGCAAACCAAAACAGAGGAGAGAAGGATAAGAAATAGTGTTTACCACCACAGCCAGTTTCCGCGACACCAACGCCACCGTGAGCCATCGGCATCGTGAACGGCAGCGCCTCCATTCCAGGTAATCCTATTCCCCTTGTTTTTTTTTTGGTAAGTTGACGTATGTATTAAAAGAAGAAGAATCCTATTCCCCTTGTTTTAGTTTCTAGCTTCATCTTCTTGCATGCAGAATGTGCACTGTGCACGTTTCTGCAAGCAAGAAGAAATAATTACCCTGTTACTGTGCACAAGCACAATCACCGGGTAATTATGTTTTGGACTGGTTACTATGCACGAGTACAATAACTTGTTCGGGTTGACTGAGCCCAGTTTAGGTGGCTGGGCTGAGTCTAGCCCAATATGTGATGATTTGTGTTTTATTGGGCTGCATCCAGCCCAATATGTGATTGTTTGTGTTTTATTGGGCTGCGTCGAGCCCAATATGTGATGGTTTGTGTTTTTATGGGCCAGACCCCGCCTAGTGTGGCCCATTAAAAAAAAGAAAAAGAAAATTTTCTTCAAAATTTATTTCAAGAAAATCTGTGATTTTCCTACTGAATTTTGTTTAGTATTGGTTTGTATTTTTATACCATAAATATACAAATCCGGTATTAAAATACCAAGTTTTCGTCAAAACATTGAAAATTTTTTTGAAAAGAAAATAAAATAAAAAATGTTTTTGTATTCAAGCATACAACCAAATATCTCAAAAAATAATCAAATCATATTTTTGTACAACAAAGATTCAAAAATTTGTATAAGCATACATTTTATCTTTAATAATCAATTTATTAAAGTCACGAGAACTAGGCCAATATTTCAAAAATTCCAAAAAAAAAATTTGTTTTCTTTTAGTATATAGGGTTACGACCTTATACGTAAGATGTATTCCGGATATTAAATTCTTTTGTTGGCATTAGAACGGTTAGGTTTACCTGATAAGATAAGGATCTCCTTACTGAATAGGACTTTTCTTAAACCATAGACGGACCAACAACTAGAAAACTCGACAAGACCTTAGATTTTATCAGACAATCAAACAATTCAACTTACCTTAGGTAGGGCGTATTTGGGGTGCTAATACTTTCCCTTTACACAACTAGTCCCCGTACCCGATATCTGAGACTAGTTAGGGTTCTAGTGACCAAAATATTAGGTAGCGACTCTCATTCCATTTAACTGATAAAAGACAAAAATTCCTCACACGTGCAACAGAGTGGCGACTCCACTAGGGACCTTGTGGACTAAGCTTTGTTTTTGTCTGATAATTGTGTTTTGTTTGGTTTGCGTGTTTTTTTTTGTTAATAAGCTTATTTTATTTATTTTCTTACATGCTTTAATTTCTATATATATATGTTCATGCATTGTAAGAACTGCCTCATGCATCATATACTTTAATTTTTGAAAAGCACACACAAGCTTCTAAGTTAGGTGGGGGATTAGCGATCTGCCCTATGACTATTGGTCAGGGTTCAGATGCGTGAAACATCCAACTCATATCTGAGTATCTGCTTGGTAATAGGGGCACACGTGCCTTAACTGTTCCTTGCAACGCCCCCACATTATCTTGACGAAGATCATCATTGGGCAGATATGAGACCCTTTTGAGACTAGATAGTCAATCTACCCTTTGTCTCATTTAATGAATAGAACCTGTTCTTAGATTGTGTGTGTTACCTTTTGTTTTGCATCAGAGTAAACCCTTTCTGAAGCATTTTGAACTCAAGACTTGTGGTTGGCACAATGGTCGTTACTCAGGAAATTTCTGCTGTAGAGCAAGAATCAAAATTCTTGTATCATCATGCAAAGGTTACGACCATGTGTCAACCCTTAAAGGGCAAGCTCATCATATAAAACATCCTCATTTATTTAAACATGTATGTTCACAGTTTGAAATAAAGGTCCCCCAATTCTGTTCTGCTCTTTAGAGTTAAGAGTTGCCAACATCTGACAGTGGCAAGAAAAATTCGCTCAAGCCTCCAATCCATAGACACAGCTTGTGGTAATAAGATTCTCTGTTTCAAATGGATTCAGCTAGTGACCTGTGCTGAGATGCCATCTATGAAGTGCTGACATGCTCATCAATGGAGATTGTGTGGAAATGTAGGCTTCTTTCTAAGGAGTATAACAAGTTGACCTACGAATCCCTTTTCACAAAGCTACATAGCCAAAGAACCAACATTGTCTTTGGTTTCCTTATCCAAAGCATGATCAGGAACAAATATCAAATTTCCTTTATTTCAACTAACGCTATGAAGACCCATACGCAAATACCCCTTGATTTTTTCTGGAACACGTGGGATTGTGTCATCAATAAATGAAGGAGTTCTACTTTGTCGTGCATATAATAAATCATTATGTGTGTATCCCTTCAATCCAACAATGGCAAAAGATCCTGAATCCAACGACACGATATGATACTATAGAATCTGGCCTAATGATTGAAAGGTCAAAGCCTTTAAGATACAAGATTGTGAGATTCACAAAGCTCAAGTTTTGCTCACATAAAAAAATTTATATGTACCACTGCGTTAGAGTCGAGTTGTTTGAATCAACAACTTGGAAAGGGAAGCTGTTGGATGAAGTGAAGTTGCCTCATGAAGAGTCCCTTCATCGCATGACAAAAGTATTCGTAAATACTTCATTGGCTCACTTGGAAGGTAAACGTCTTTGCATTTGATGTAAAAAGAGAGAGTCATTGTTTGTTCTCACTTCCCTACCAACCTCTGAGGGCAATGATAACAAAGATATTAGACTTACTGAATAAGAAGGAAAGCTCGCCATGACCTGCATCGATAGGGAGAGCAATTTCATGGAAGTATGGATCATGGAGGGTCATGAAAAAAAACGATGGAGCAAGAGGTATTCGATAAACATAGGGGTTTTAATAAGGAAAAAACTGCACGTAAGCCCTTTGGCCTTCTGCAATGCTGATATTGTGCTGATGGGAGAATACTTTCATGATATGATATTCTTCAACTTTAAGACTGGGCACATTGACATGTGACATGATCAAAAGATTAATGTCTTATCCCAAGTGCAGGAGTGTCGAAGTAATAAATATCCTAGCAAGACCAGGGTCGAACCACATGGAGGTCAACTATATAAAATTACAAATAATAAATGGAAAGGAGTTGAAGAGAACTTTTGAGATGAGATATTGATGTAAGGAATAAACAAAGATAAAACAATTGTCAAGGTTAGAGGACGACTAATGGTATTTCAAATAAGTATAATATAAACCCTTTTTATTACTCAATTGGAAACCACACACAAAGGAGGTTCCAATCAGATTATAAATTATTAACATGATTATATTAATTATCTTATTTGAGTAATGCCAATACTTGTAAATGTGGTCAGGTATTCATGGTAATAACTTATATTAACAACAAATCAAGTTCCTTTTATAGCACAAGTGTCGGTTATACCATACAGTAGGCTATGAAAATGTAAAGTATTTGTTGTACCAAGGGTTGTACAACACAAATTTAGATTAACAATTTAACAAGAAAGGTATTAAGAGTAAGTAAGATAACAAATACAAAACATGTTAGTATCAAACATTAAAGTCCATGTTGAGTTTATGTTATCTTATTCTTACACCATTAGTGTACCCTTTTCACCTTGAAAAAATTAACTTAGCTAAGCATCATAAAGAAGAAAAACATAAATAAACAATATAAGAACATAAACATGATATAAGTTAATTAAGTATAGTAAAGGAAATGAAAAACATAAACAAGAGATTAACATAACATAAAATAAAACTTTAACATTACAAAATACAAAGAAAGAGAGTGATCTTGATTTGAACACCAAAATGTCTAAATGTAAGGCAAATGCCTCCTTTTATAGGCTAAAATTCGGAACTATTGATTTGATGACTAATTATTGAGTGGGTGGCCACCTCTTGACTTGGTGACAACCATTATCTCTTTGTTTGAACAGGACATTATTGCTAATGTCAGAATTTGAACAGATAGTCTTCATAAAAGTTCTGGGCATTTGTCTCAGCTTTCCATCAAAACAAGAATGAGCTCATTTGGACTTATAAAACTCGAGATATGGGCTGAACACTGAACAATATCTGGGCTGCAGGACAGATTCCAACTTCTCTTTTATTGTTACAATTTGAACCTGAAAACGACTCTTTTGAATCTTGGACTCTTCATGAAAGGTTTAGGCCTATGTCTTAGCTTTCCATCCATATAAATTAGACCTAAATCCAAGTTCTACAGCTCTAGTTATGATCCAATAACAGAATTGTGTTCCAGTTTGAATTGAACCAGCATCTATTCTTTAAGCTTAACCCTCTCTTTGTCTTTTCAATTTCAATAGTTAAACAAATCAATCAATCCTTTGAATTATGAAACATGCCTGCATTTGAAATGAGCATTTACCATAAATTAAAGATATCTTATATTATCGTACTTGCTATTATAAAACATGCTTAAGTTAGGGAATTTAATGATATTTAAGTGTAATATGATGATATAAAACCTTGATAAAAATTTACTTTTAAGTACTAATCAAAATGCTATGATTAGGAAAGGGTCTTCTCCATGGGTGCTTCCCATTACATCTCAACTTTTCCACCAAGAAAAAATCATAGTTAGATCATTTCCCCTAGGCATGATCCTCTAGACGGAATAATCAAGAGGAGAAGTTGAATAATTGCAAGAACTTCAAAGATTAAGTCAAAAAGATTGGTGAGCAAGAGACGAGCATATTTTGTGAAGATTGATACCAATAGTCATATTATCAACATGCCATCACCAATAACAAGACATGGATGACCGATGAAGAAGCTATTTAGAAATGTCATGTTGTCAATTGTGTTGTCCATCATTTTGGTTTTGGGATCACATCTCACCTTTCAATGGATTATGTTTTGTTCTTAGTCTTATTATTGTCTTGAAATAAAAGGATGTTTCTTTCAAAGTTTATTTAGGCAAAATATTTTGATTGAACTCCAACATGCAAATTAAGGCTAATTAATCCTGAATGATTAAAAGTGTTTTGATTCCAAAAAAGACTTGGTGGTAAGAGGTGACCGAATAAATTTAGAGCTCACACACAAGATTGAACCACACAGCGAAGGTTTAGCAGTATGCATAATGACACGTAGTGTATTCAGTAGTCATGGACTCGTGAATCATGATTTTTACAAAGTCCACATTATTACTGGCACAACCAAAAGATTGATGTCTTCTCTCAAGTGCAGGAGTGTCGAAGTAATAAATAACCCGGCAAGACCGGGGTCGAATCACAGGGAGGTTAATTGTATAAATTATAAGCAACAATAGTAACAACAATAACAATAACAATAGTAGTAGTAGTAGTAGTAATATCAATAATACTATTAATAAGGATTAAAGATTAAGAAGAAGAAGTTGATGATAACTTGAGATAGAAGATTAACGTAAGGATTAAAAAATGATAACAATAAATGTCAAGGTTAGAGGATCCACTAATGGTATTTCAAACAAGTATATTATAAACTCTTATTATTCAATTGGAAACCACACACAAAGGAGGTTCCAATCAGATTATAAATTGTTAACATGATTACATTAGTTATCTTATTCGAATAATGCTAATACTTGTAAATGTTGTGAGGCATTCATGATTATAACTTATGTTAACAACAAATCAAATTCCTTTCATAGCTCAGGTGTCGGTTATACCATACAGTATGGGTTATGAAAGTGCCAAGTGTTTGTTGTACCAAGTGTTATACAACATAAATCTAGATTAACCATTTAATAAGCAAAGTATTAAAAGTGAACAAAATAACAAATATAAAGCATGTTAGTATCCAACATTAAGGTCCATGTTAAGTTTATATTATACTTATTCTTACACCATTAATGTACCCTTTTCACCTTGACATAATTAACATAGCTAGACATAATGAAAGAAAGAAACATAAATAAACAAGATAAGAACATAAATGAGAAAGAAGTTAACTAAGTCAAGAAAAGGAAATGAAAGGCATAAACAAGAAATTAATATAAACAAAACTTAAGTATTACAAAAGAGAGAGCAAGAACATGATCTTGATCTGAACACCAAGATGCCTAAATACATGGCAAATGCCTCCTTTTATAGGCCAAAATTCGGAACTATTGATTTGTTGACTAATTGATGAATGGGTGGCCACATCGTGACTTGATGACAATTCTTATCTTCTTGTCTGCCAAAAACATCATTGATAACGTCATAATTTGAACAGACCTCAATCATGAAAGTTCTAGGAAATTGTCTCATCGTTTTAGGGTAAATATTTGAGATAATTTGGACTTCTAGAACTCGAGATATGGGCTGAACACCGAACAGTGTTTAGGCTGGAGGACAGATTCAGACTTTTTCGTTGTTGCTACAATTTGGACTTGAAAACGGCCTTGTTAAATCTTGGGCTCCCCATGAAAGTTGTAGGCCTATGTCTTACCTTTCTATCCATATAAAGTAGACCTAAATTCGAGATCTACAGCTCTAGATATGACCTAATTACAGAACAATGTTCCAGTTTGGACTGCACCAACATCTCTTCTCTAAGTTTGGCCATCAATTTGTCCTTTCAATTTCAGTACTTCAACTCATCAATCAATTCTTTCATTTATGTGATAGGCCTGCATTTAAGATGAACATTTACCGTAAATTAAAGGTATCTTATATTATTAGAAATGTTATTATAAAACATGCTTTAATTAAGGAGTTATTCATACTTCAAGTGCAAAATGATGATATAAAACCTTGATAAAAATGCACTTTTAAGTACTAATCACACCCCCAACCAGCTTATTACTAGTCCATAGTAATTAAAGTGTTAAAATAGAAAAACAATTTGCAAATTCCACAAAGGAAGGCATTCATCATTCAACTTCCATTAATTTATCCAGATAAACAAACTCTCATTAAGTTTATATATCTACTCAATACCTCTTAAACAAGATATTAATAAACCTTTCTTTTTATGTGCTCAATGTTTGAAAATATAGATGATGGGGCTTTTATTGGAAGAAAAACAATATTTTGTTCTAATGTTTAAGGTTTACTTCCTTGGGTTGGGATTATTATCA
>Ga0325404_1006853_pt1 | contig 11936 bp, 6 predicted proteins | sample PopdelMetagenome_18_FD_205664 | JGI IMG/M metagenome (GOLD analysis project Ga0325404, IMG submission 205664) | Populus deltoides microbial communities from Bellville, Georgia, United States - Xylem-Control-R1 | ecosystem: Host-associated > Plants > Phyllosphere > Stem > Wood/Secondary xylem... | reverse complement strand
ACGATCGATTTTATCTTCTCTTTTTCTGTTTAAATATGAGCAATTATTCTTCGTATCTGGTTCACACATGGATATCTATTTTATATACAGACACCTCTCAAAGAGTTGATGGGTGGAGAAAGTACTAGTACAGAATCAGGATATATAACTTGATTAATATTACAAGAAAAATCTATAAGTTTTTTCTTTAAAAATAGAAAAACCCTTATGATTGGTGTACGACCTTATCCCGTTGTTGATGAGAGTATTTATTTTCAGAAAGACGCTTTTATATATATATATATATATATATATATATATATTATAATAATAGATTCAATAGGTTGATTGAAAAATGGGATGGCATTGATTTTTTTTTTCCTTTCCCTCACGTAGAGGCAGTCTTGGGCGAATTATAAATTCATCTGCAAAGCTCCTAACTACTAAATTTAACAGTTTTATGAATAATTATTTTTAAAATATTTACATTAATATTTTATCTATAGTTATTTTACTGATAGAATCACAAACAAAAACTATTAATTAGAAAAATGCTTGCCAGTAAATTCTACTATATTGGTAAGTCTGTCGCTAATAAATTTACTAATGGTTTTACAAACGGATCATGCGTGCTAAAAATAAAATTATTCACTTCAATATATCAGTAATTCCCTTTGTGCTATTTAACATATCACCGATAGGATAACCGTATGTAATTTAGTCAATGAGTTGCAGAGGCATTTGCAGTAATTCTTTTCAAACTCTCTAGAATATACCAACGGACTTATTCTATCGGTGAGCTAATAATTGTAGTGGCATTTATTATAATTCTTTTCCAACTCTCTAGAATATACCGACGGACTCGGTCCGTCGGTAACCCGGTCAGTAAAAATTTAAAAATAATTTTTAAAACAATCTATTAAATAAAAATAGAAAACAAATTAAAAAGATAAATTAATATACAATTCAAATATTTAAAAGTAAATTATCTTAACATAAAAATCAAATATTTATTATAAATTTATATATTCAAATACAATAAAACTAGAACAGAGGCGGCGTTCGAGACGGAGAAGGTTGGTCGTCCCCGAGACCATGAAGCATTTAAGGGGGTGTCCATGTACCATACATCTGTATCTCATATCTATGACCATTCGGTGAAGTTCTTCATAATCCACAAAGAGTCATTCATATTTTTCATTGAGATGGGTCATATGTTCTTGTACTCTGGAGACTAAGTGCTCAGGATCAATTGCAAGCACTCAACGGTTGAAATGGTACGGGTCGTCCGCAAGTTCTTAGTCATAGTGTTAGAGAGCCCATGCACCTAATTTTTATTGGGTCCACCAGACGATCCTGCCTCCAACCACAAATCCAGATCGATATTCGGGTGGGTCAAAGGATCATCCATGTATCTCTCCTTCAACCGGCTGTTATATGTCTCCCGAAAATAAAAAAAATAAAATCATCAAATTCAAGTAAATAATAACTTAAGAAGAAGAACGGTTGAAAACTAATATACCACAAAATGTTGAGCTCGACTATCAATGAACTGTTGCACCCTTTTTTGGAAGTCATCGCTTTGCACGTGTGTTTTCACAAAAAGCTACATTGAACTTAGCTCACGTCGAAGAGCCATAGCTTGCAAGATAAAAATGTTGTTAGTTAAATATATTTATAAAAAACAACAAATTAAAAATGGGTGTAATTAAAAAAAAATCTTACCATCCACTTTGCATGCGAAATCAACGGAACAGAGCCGCTGGTGTGAGTGGTAACAGAACCATGAATTTGCCATCTCTAGTTTTCCATATTGGATTGTGATCGTCACATGAAACGCTTGGACATCACGTGTTGAATGTATTCCACCTAATATAGTCTCCGAGATGTATGGTGGCCTGAAATCCTTTTCTGAATTGTCACGTCATTCCAGCCTGGTAGATTGTTTTCTTTTGTATATTTTTAGATTTGTTTTATGCCTTGTACCAAAAATCATGCAACCTATATGGTACAAACGAATTATCTATAAGTAAATGACAAATAAAATTTTAATATTTGGAATAAAAAAATTATCATAATTTCGATGTTACCTAGTTGCAGTGTGATTCTCTCAAACCCTTCTCACAACATTATCATTTGTTTTATCCTACTCAAGTTTTCCCCTGCAGTAAAAAAAATATAAAAGTTAGTAATTTCAATAAAGTAAACGAATTAACATAATAAAAAAAATAAGTTAATACTAACCTTAAACCATGAAAATCATGCATCGACCTGCAGTTTCCATTCAAGATGTTTGGAAACCTGGCTCTATTGAAATAATAGAATTTTTATCGATGATTTAAATGCCGATGTTATTATTTTGGCAGCCTTAATGTTTATGAACCTAAAATTGGATAAATTTAATGAAATATTATTTGTTCAAAAATTAGTACCATGTCATTGTCAAAGCAAAACAAACTTACATTGAAAGCGCATCCTTCCACTGCGCCTCGTACATGTGGGTGAATGGATCTAGCTGTGAAGGTACCCCTTCTATATTGCAGCGTTGCACTTGACGAGGCAGCGTCGTGAGTTGATGTATGTGCCTCAGGTGCCTCTTCTTAGTCGGTATTAAATGACTTGTGGTTGTCATTATCATTGCCAAAACAACTAGTAGTGATCTCTTGCTCATGACGTGCAATTGATTTTCCCTCAGGCATCTACACAAATTTACGAAAACAAAACAAACAATTTTGATATTTTTTGAAAAAAAACATTTGGCAGTACCCCATTTATATAAGAACCTACCCAAAAATTTTAATCCTGCAAATAGACAACGTATATGCCACAAACTAGTTGATTTTATTCAATTTCTATCAACAATGTTGAATAATTTAATTTCGTACAAAAATCTCATTTTCTACATGATAATATTTTTTTATCATAAATTTAGTAAAATTTATTGAAATGGAATACATACAATATAATAATTAAAATTAATCCTATGTATTTAATAAATATTACAAAAACATTAAATAGAGAAAATAACTAAAATTCAACAAAATAAAAAAAATATTTCAATAACAACTATAATTCAAGACAATTATTTCTAAGTGCTAATACTTGTGATCCTAAATTCACAAAAACAATGCTCTAAATTGAATATAATACAAAATAATAACTCAATTTAATCCTATACATTTAATTAAAATTGAATAACAAATTTGAAAATAATAACTAAAAATCAAAAAAATAATGAAAACAATATTTCAATAACAACTAAAATTCAACACAACTATTACTTCATAAAATTATAAAGAACAAATAATTGAACAAAAAAAAAGAAAAAAATAAAAAATAATTCAAAAAACAAATAAGAAATAAGGAAGAAAACATTCTTACCTTAATGGCGTATTTAATTTCAGAGTTAAACTAGGTGTGGTAAAGAAAACAAAAAAACAAAAATACATTGTTAAAAAACCTTAAGAAATAAGAAAAATAAGAAGAAAATACTTCAAAACATTTACTCACAAATTCCTGTTGATTGTATTGAGAAAAAAGAAGCTTGATTTCTAGCCTTGATATTTGAGAGACAGAATTGAAAAACAGACTAGAGAGAATAACTAAGTTTTTAAGCCAAGACAAGAAAATAAAGGTCGAGTATGCTCACGGAACTTTTATATTAGGTTTTACGGATTAAATTATCGACGAACAATTAAATATTATTATTTTAAAATATTATGTCGGTGATTTCATCTGTAAAGTCAAATTGAAATTTTTGATTTGCGTTAAAAATTCCTCTAGATTTTTTAATTTCTTCCAGTATTCCATCAAAAAATAGTAAATAGTCAACAATCAAAAAATCATTAATTACTAGTGCGTTGGAATTCGCATTTCATTGGTGATTCCATTGGGAAACCTGTAAAAACATGCACCTTAGTTAGTAAAACAATAAGTGTCATTGTGTTGGAATTCACATTCCGTCGGTGATTTTGTTGGAAACATTAAAACTTTTTATTAGCATCACCAACTTAAGAAGGGGAACAATTCCCATCGCCTATAGAATATTCCGACAGACACAGATCATCAGTATACCCGTGTGCAATGAACACAATGAACAGTACCAGGGTGAAGGGAAACAACTCTCATTGCCTCTTAAATATATTGACGGACACTACTCGTTGGTATACCCGTGTATAATGAATACTATAAACAATGTTAGGGTGAAGGGGAACAATTCTGATAGCCTCAAGAATATACCAAGAACCATAACTCGTCGGTATACTCGTGTGTAATAAACACCATGAATAGTGTCATTATAAAGGGAAACAACTCTCATCACCTCTGGAATATACCGATGGACACAGCCCGTCGGTATACCTGTGTGTAATGAACACTATGAATAATATTAGGGTGAAGGGGAACAATTCCCATCACCTTTGGAATATACCAACGGGCTATGTCTGCCGGTATACTCGTGTGTAATGAATACAATGAATAGTGTCATGGTGAAGGGAAAGAGTTCTTGTTGCCACTAGAATATACCGACGACCATAGCCCGTTGATATACCTGTGTGTAATGAGCATGATGAATAATGTCATGGTGAAGAGGAACAATTCTCATCGATATACTCGTGTGTACTGAGCAACCGTTTGTATTTCCATCGGTGTGAAATAATATCTAATGCCAGATTGTATCTATATTCTCAATTTATTCATCTTTTATATACTTAAATTGATAGATGCACACTCAACACAATAACACCAGTTCACATCATAATAATAAAATAAATATTTCTTTGTAGTGAATTTCGTCCACAAATATTACATTATAGTTTATGGCATTACACTTTCGTGTTTTGCAAATTAGTCAAAATTATCTTCTTCTTCTTTAATTGACTCATTGTCAGTTCCATCACAATCTTCAACGTTGATTTCATCATTATCATCATCTTCATCGACTTGTGTATGTCCGCTGGAGCTAAAAAAAAACATTCAACTCCTCAATGTCAACATCAACTAAAATATTATTGGCAATGTGAAAATTTGCATTTTCTTCAAATTCAATTGAAGGAGAAACTCTATCTGGATCAACTAACTCACCAACTTGAAAAATATCATCTCCCATATTTGATTCATTGTTCTCATTCTGAACAACCTCAACACGAACTCTAGGTTTGGTTTTCAATATTGATAACCAATCAACTCTTGAACAATCATTTCTAAAGGAAAAAGTGTATGTGTAATAAATTTGCTGGCATTACTTGGCAAAAACAAAGACATCATTGGCGTTGCAAAGTTTAGCTTTTGAATTAATCTTAACCAAACCATGATGGGAATCTACTTTGATTCCTTTATCAGTGGTGGCATACCAATATCATTTGAATAAAAATACTCTAATATGCTCGCTATGATAGTGCAATTCAATTATCTCTTCTAATTTCCCATAATAGACAACTTCATACTCAGTAGAAGTCGACCCCTTAACACAAAACCCATTGTTATATGTCTTTCTACCCTGCCCATATTCTTCTGTATAAAACACGTGTCCATTGATGAAATACTCATTGTAGCACATCACTTTTTTTTCAGGACCCAGACTTAGTAAAGACAAAGTAACACTAGCATTCCCTTCCAATTTATAAACCTAGTACATGAAGTATAACCATGAACAGTTAATGAGAAATGTGTAATACAATTAAGTATTTTGATAGATAATAATAATTAAGCAATACTTACATGTGTTCTGAACCATGTCAAAAATTATTCATCTTGTAATCGAAAGATTTGAGATTTGGTCAGCTGTGAGTTTTTGGATAATAAATATTGACGATGTTGCCTATGAGGTATTCAATAATGTATCAATTTAAATGTCGATATTATAAGAGATAAATTATTCATTAATAACATAGTTTAAGTAGTATACTTACTGAATAAAAGGTCTCAGTTCATCATAGTTAAATAACACATAATTATGTGTTTTTCTTAATTCTATTTCAAACGAATATATTCATCTGACAACATTTTTTGGTGCGGATCGTCTAAGATGGTAGAATATTGATAAGTTCCCACTCGAAGGCACTTCACCACTATCGTCATGCTTTGGAATGCGATTAATTTATGTTCTTAATTAAGGCTCGAAATAGTATAAGATAAATGTTGACACCTCTCCAACAATATAGGCCTCACAAATTGAAGCGTCAACATGCGTCTTATTTTTAACTTTTGTTTTAAGGTTGAACATGTACCTGCATGTAATTAAATGAATGTTTCAAATTATGGAAAAAAATGATAATAAATTTTTAATTACATTACATGTGTAATCTTTAACCTCTCAAATGGATACATCCATTTATACTGGACTGGACCTCCAACTTTTACCTTAAATGGTAAATGTATAGGTAGATGCTCCATTGAGTTAAAACATTATAGAGGGAATATCATCTCAAGTTTGCATATTTTCTAGATGATATTCATTTCAAGCCTTTCAATGAGTTGTGTCTGCAACTTGTTGAAGCATATATCTCTAAAGAAATGATTGATCTACATGAGTGCATCTCATATCCTCTTTGATAATAAATCTCAATAAGTTAATGGAATGAGTATTTGCATAAACACGTGACAATCATGGCTCTTCATTCTATACAATCTGCAATCCTTCAAATTAACCAACCTTGATATGTTCAAGGCATGTTCATCAGGAAAACGCAGACTCTTAAGCCATTGGTAGGCAAGTAACTATGCATTTTTGTCTAAAGCAAAGCTTGCTTTGGGCTTTATGACTTGTGACCCAATATAAACTAACTCCATATTTTTACGATGACAAAATAAAGTTATATTCATTCTAGCTTTAATGTTGTCTTTTGTCTTCCCCTTAACATCTATAATTGTTTTGAGAATGTTCTAAAAACATTTATTTTCTTTGTGCATGACATCAAGGTTATAGCGGAGTAGATTGGTCTTCTAATATACAAGTTTCTAGAAAATACTTTGTTTTATCCAATTGTGGGTCAAATCAAAACCAGGAAATTTTTGCTTACCGGATTGAAAACCAAACACAATGTCACTGTACTTGGACACCATGTCATACAAAGAAGTCATTTATGTACTTGTAATATTTTGGCAAGAACTGTTGGTGGCAGTCAAAATAGACGTTTTACCATCGTTTGTTAGCATGAACGCCTTGTTATTTTCCATGTAATATGGACATGCTAGTTTTCCATACGTGCTCTAACTAGAAACCATTCCATAAATTGAAAAATCATTGATAGTTCACATCAAAGTTGCCTTTATTTTAAAATTATATTTCCTCGATACACCATAAGTCAAAACCCTGGATGACCACAAATACATCAAATCATTAATCAACGGTTGAAGAAAAATATCTATATTGCAACCTGGACTATTAAGATTGGGTATGACCATAGATAAAAACATGAAATCTAGTCTTATACACATCCCCGGTCACAAGTTGTAAATCGTGACTATAACCTGCCAATAAGAATAAAGAGCAACAAATGACCCGAATGGATTGAATTCGTCTATATATAACCTAAGACACATGTTCCTTCATTCTACTGAAAACTGAAGATGCACACTATTAAAGTGTTTTCATGCTTCACCGTTGAAAGAGTGCATCATCACTCAATCCACTGCATCATGTGATTGGTGCCATGTCATGTGCTAAACAATCTTTGGTGATATGAATAATCTCTATAGTATAGAAGTGATTGAGAAGTATCTAATTTTTTTTATGTGTGATAAGAGTCTTTTCCCTACTAGTTCTGAGTTTATAACGAGAATGCTCACATATCTTGCACTCGGTCAGCTCTGTATTTTCAAGGTAGTAAGTACAACATGTAAAAGTTTAAACAAGTGTCAATTTTCTAGTATCCTAGACCTAGGGGTTTCATTATGGACTTAGCAGCATAGAAGTTCTCTTTCAGTCTGTTGTCTTCAGGAAAAATACTTTTTGCCCATTCAACAATTCTGTTATAACCGACCTCACTCAACCAATGATCCGACTTGATGGTAAACACTAGTGTAACGATCGATAATTTACTGTGATTTGTGTAACCATCCCATAATAGTTCGTTGAAATCTTTCAAAAGATTAAAAAATCTGATCGCATCTGCATTAGGTTTTTCATCTATGATTAGACATTGACCGATATGACCCTAATTCATTCTCATCGCATCCATAACCATATTCTTATAAGGATTACTATTGTCATCTACAACTCTATGCACGTTGCTAGCACTAGAAGTTGACTCAATCATCCTTTTAACCATGGTCTCATGAGGAACATATTGTTCTCCGTGTGCATGCCAACACAGGTATTGCTCCATGAACCTTTTTGGTAGAAGATGCATCGTTACAACATCTAGATTGAGAAACTTTTTTATTTTTACACCTTTTGCATGAACATCTAATACCGTCTTCACTAATATTTCTCGGGTTAGATATTGTGTAATTATTATGACCCTGAACCCCATTATAATAATCCATCTTCCGCAATATTTTAGGAGAATCTCGACACATCCATGAACGATCATTCATCAATTCTATCAAACCTATATAAAATAATGACGACAACATGTATTAATTAACTATGTCAACTAAATAAATTTACAAAAATATTGGTTAACTCAAGCTTGTTCATTATATTTTAATACTTCTATTAATCCATTATCAATTATCTACATAAATGCAAATTTGTACATATTTACTGGAAATTACAATTCGGCAATAAAATTAATAAGATATAAAACAAACCCATTAAATAAACCATTATTTATTTCATCACAAAACACTTAAGTTGATAATTCGATATAAGTTTCAACAATTTATAAACAAATATAATTTATAAAATCTAAAACAAACTCTAACATGTACAAATCATAAATCTATACAACAAGTTTGTTTGATAAAAAAACTATAAAACAAGTAAACATCTAAACAAAATACATATACTACAAAAAAAATACAAAAAAATTAACATTTTAAAATTATGTTCAAATTAAAAAAAAGGTAGATTTGCTTACTTAAAGTGGAGAATTCTTAATAAAATTTGAATTAGAACACGGATGATGGCAAACCGAGTGTTGTGGTGACTAGAAAAGTTGTGGGAGGTTGAGTTGTGTTATGTTGAGATTGAAGGGGAGGGGGGTGTCTGTTTGTTGCAGAAAAATATGGACAAAGAAGAAGTAGAGATGAGAGAGGGCGAGAGGAAGGTCAAACGTCAGGTCATAAATTAAATATTATCAACAGAATTATTCTGATAGTAACTCTATCGACAATTCTGTCGGTAAAAATATCACGTTACCGTATGATTTGCTTTCTTAAAATTTTTTCGTCAGGATATTCATAGATGAATTTTACCATCGAGTTAATTTTTTAGGTAACGTTGTCTATAAAACTTACACATCATCGTATTGTTTCGCTTTTTTATTTATTTTCATTGTGATTCCCTCGGTATATATTGTTAGAATATTCCCGTCGGTGTTTACCGATTAATGATGAAAAAATTCAGTTGGTGAATGTCACCATAATAAATTAATGGAAAATTTTTGTCAGTATTTTCATTTATATTTCTCAATTTTCTAATAATGCTCCTTATCTAAGAACAAGAGACACTCAATTTTATCTTAATAATTCATAGCAAAGGTACCCGAAAGCTCCCTTTGGAAACAAGATTTTGTCACTTGATAATTTGCATCCTTACTTGCTTTCCATTTTTTGTTGGCAGCAAAACCATACCGTCCTTATCGAAGCAAGTATTGGAATTAGACCACATTAGTTTTTTTGCCCGCATGACTTTACGGGTAGTTTTTAAAATTAAAGTTTTATTTAGTTTTGTTGTAATGAAAATAGATATACGCTTTAAATTCTAAAATATAAAAATATTTTATTAGATGAATTTTTTTGTTCTTAATGTATTTTTTTTGTTTACAAAAACATGTGTCTTTTCAATTAAGTTTCCCCTCCTTGTTCATTTATTTCTTTTTTTTATGAAAATATTTATTATGAGAATCATTTCTTTTTAAATAGGAACTTAGTTTAATATAAAAGGCAAGTTTTAATTAAAAAAAACAGAAAAAATTATGACTAGATAATTTGTACATATAAAATAAAAATAAAAGGATAACTAATTTGAAAGCTTTTTATAGAAAAAAAATTTTCAATAAAATAACAATATAGATATTTTGTTCTCAATTAATATTCATGAGCATATTAATTTATTTTATAAATTTTACATATTAAGTTCACATTTAATAATTCACAAAGTGATAGTTAATATTATTATAAAAATACAATCTTATTTAGAAATTATGGGGAATTAGATAATATTATATATATCACTTTAATTATTTTATTCATAGTGAGTTTGATTCAAAACAAAATAAAATTGAAGGGAAATGTGAAAAGAAGCCAAGCGTTGAGCTTAGGAGGATTGACTTGTGTGCCATGCCATGCCTTCCGCTGCCCCAAAAAAAAAAGTTGTTTGCCCAGTCGTTTAAATAAAATAGTCGAGACATTGTTGTTTATTTGGGTATACGATGCATTGTTTTCTAGTTTGAATTTCAGCCACCGTTGATGGTTGAAAAGTCAGGTTTTGAATTTTTAGATCAAAAATATCTAATTTTAATTTATTTTTATTTTAAAATACCAAAAACAATCATCATTGCAACTTAAATAAATCTATTTTTAACCCCTAATACATTATAAAATCGATCCAAAAATTAAAAAAAAAAGGTTGATTTAAAAAACCCATCCATAATTTGGATTTATTTTTTTTTTACAAGAAAAAATTTCTAAACCACTTCTATGGAATATACTCTTTAAAACAAACCACTTATCGTCAAAATTAGTTTTATTTTATTGCTAGAATGTTGTCAAATAATTTTTATATCTCTCTTCCCTCGAAAATAAAGTTAAGCACCTAAACACAATTTTCAAACAATAAGGATTAAATATGTAAATTAGGGATCAAATTGCAGTTTTTCACACCTTTTGAATAGTAAAAAGTGAGATGCTTGTTTTTTTCTTAACTTGTATCCTTCATCAAAGCAAGCATCATCTGCAAGAATGAAATAATAAAGAAATAAAGTTTAAAGTTGAAAATAAAAACATTGTAATAGGGAGGATGAATATTGATTGTTGAGAACTTGGGCTTTAAGAAAAGTTGGGATGAACATGTTGCACTCAACAAGCTACCATCTGAGGGTCATGAGATATTTAGGGCACAAAATAATAAAATAAGAGTTTCGATCAACTTAACTTTGGGGAGCATAGTTTAATTAGTCAGGTTTTAAATTTACTATTTAAAAATTATCAATTCGAGTTTCACAAATCTCAGGGTCATTGGAAGCTCACATAGTCTTTAATTTCAAAGTCCCGGGAGATTAGTTGGGGTGTACATAACCTAATCCAGACATCCATAGTTACTAAAAAAAAAAAAAAAAAGAGAGAGCCTGGGCCAACTTCTCACAATGATAAGAAAATGGAGAATTTATGTTTTGAAGTGTCTGCAGTGATATTCCGAGGAGAAAAAGACTTTATATTCCTCTGAAAAGAACCATTTAAACACAACAATCTTAATACACTGCATCTAAAATTTATAGGGATGTTTGATTATCTAAAAGTGAAAAGACGAACTGCATAATTAGAAGATCTTGCCGCTGGACTGCTAAAATAGCTTCCAGCATGTATATTTTTCACCTTAGCAAATTTACTGTAGCTATAAATCATTAGTAGTAAAATTATATTTTTTCTCAAAAAAATAAAAAAAAAGAAAGAAAGATTCGAAACTAAATACAACCAATATGTATATACCTATATTTTCTTTTTATTACAATTCTTTGATCCCTAATCTTTTGGCTCATTGATTGATTAGAATTAATTCGATCTTCTATAATTACTAACGCACGTCTTCACACTTCTCTTATTATTTTTATGATGTATTTATTTTTTGCAAC
>Ga0325404_1006852_pt1 | contig 11938 bp, 5 predicted proteins | sample PopdelMetagenome_18_FD_205664 | JGI IMG/M metagenome (GOLD analysis project Ga0325404, IMG submission 205664) | Populus deltoides microbial communities from Bellville, Georgia, United States - Xylem-Control-R1 | ecosystem: Host-associated > Plants > Phyllosphere > Stem > Wood/Secondary xylem... | reverse complement strand
TTTAACAGACCTGTTCAATGTATTTTAACTTTCAAGAAAACTCGGTCAGCTGTCACTGCATACTTCGTTATTTATCTATATGAGCTCTACCAAGCTATTTAAAAAACTAGTTTACATAAAATTTTAACTTTTCAGATGTTGAAGTAGCCAGGTCAGCTGTCCTTTCATACTTCATTATTCATCTATGTGAGCCTGCACACCTTCCAGCAAAGTAAAAGAATTAGAGAAATTGATCACCTGATGAGAGAAAGCATAAGCCAGTGCTCTTTCCCTTCTCGTGGCGGCTTCAAACTTGTTTAGCAGGCTAGCTTCAATCTGTTCCTTCGACTGTAGACTGTCATCCCATTCCTCTCCAATCTGTTACAACATCAGTACACTCATTCTCAGCAGAAGGGACAGGGACTGAAGCACCAGAGCTTCTATGTTAGTTCATCAGATAAGAAATATGTGGCAGGGATCCTAAATCAGGCACTTACATGAAAACATTGCATGCCCTGCTAAATGTCCAGATATGTAGTCATTTGGAAATCTAAAATTTAGAATGCATAGGGTTCCAACAATTTGGCATTCGTTTACCATTTAAAGAAAAAAAATTTCTATCCAGTACCACTAGTTCTGTTCACAGCACTTTATGAATATCAGTCTGTATTCAACAAGGCTTACAAATTCCCAAACAACCTCTACGAGTTTCTTATCCATGGTAACATAGCCAAGCAAATCCATGATGACCAAACCAAAAAATAAGTCAGGAATTGAGTGGGGAAATTTGAACAGCTAATATTACGAATAAACACATAGAACAGACCCGCAAGTTTTCAAGCTCTTTGGCATGCTTCTGTAGGAGTTGTCTCTGTAGGGCCTGATTCTCTTCTGACATTCTGATCCTCCTTGTGTGAATCTGTGACTGCACCCGAGCTAGAGTCTGCATGCAGCGGAGGGTATGTGTTGCTTGCCTTTTTATTCTAGGCCCTTCCATCAGAGATTTGAGCCTCAACAACCCTCTCAGAGCCCGCAATGCTCTTCTGGCCTAAAATAAAATCAGAAGAAATGAAAATATAGCTTATCACTTGAAATTGACAAGACCACTGAAGTTTGAACTTTCAACCCCCCTCCCCCACGAAAAAAAATTAAAAAAAAAAGCAAAAAATATTCTTCTCTAATTACAAGAAAACATATGAATACCTAGTTTATATGAATTGTTAATTATCCTTTTGCTCCAACATCAATAACAAGGGCAATGCAGCAAAACACATACCATGTATCCTCTGAATGTTGTTTGAATCTTAATTGCCGCCTCTTCTTCCATTGATTTGCCAGCATATTTGTTTACCTTGGTCAGTTGAACAACCTCAATATTGGTTTGGACAGTAGTCGGAGCAGGCTCAGGTACTGCAGCAGTGGCAACTGGAACAGGGAAAGTATGCTGGTTCACTTCATCTGTTGTCTCAATTAATTTCACTTCTTCTGGTTGAGGAGGAGGAGACAGCATTGTAACATTTTCTAAAGAAGTGGAATCCGAATCCAGTTGTTGCTTTCCAAACCATTTCTTCTTTGATTTATTTGATTTCTAAAAACAATAGAACCAAAAGTATTAGAGAAAGAACCACTAGAGATTTTCTAAAACCACCGACGATTCAAAATCAAAAACCATATCCTTCTAAATACCTGGTCTGTCTTCTCCTTGGGATCAGGGCTAAGAGCTTTCTTTACACTAGAAAACCATTTTCCTTTCCTCCCCATCTTCTGATCATTCCCCAAAACAACCTTTTTCAGAATCAAATCAAAAGATCAAGTTGGAAACATAAATTGTGCATCTTATGCATTACCAGATCACACATGTTTTAAACGGAGAAAAGTAAAGTTACAAGTGTGATTAATAACAAAAAACCTTTGCCATAAGCAGAGATGAAAAACTACGCTGGCAAGGCTAATGATGGTAAAAAAAGGAAGAAATTTTAGAATATCATGTATACAATGCATACAACTTTACTTTTTCATGACAAAAGAAAATAGCAGGATTGTTGACTTAATCCAGTTTCTCTCTGTCCCACAATATTTGTCAAGTCAGCCATGAAACTAGCACAATTAAGCAACTATTTTACTATTACCAAGTATCCAAACTAAAATAGATAGAAAAAAAGAAAAAAAGAGCTGTTTTTCCCACATTTTCTCATCAACAAAAGAGAGAAATAAATTTAAGAAAGAATATATTTTTAAGACCACCGACAAACATCCAATTCAGAAATTTTGTCTACTTTTTCAACAATTTCTCCGAGACCGAGATCCAAAAATTTTAAGCCCATCTACAAAAACTCAGTTTCAAGCAAAGTACCAGTGGGCAGATTTCTTTGTTGAAATCACAGATGGGTTTCTATCTTCTTCTTTTCTTCTTCTTCTTCTTCTTCAGAGTAGAAAACAAAAGGGATTGTCAAGGAGAAGAAAATGAAAAGCTTTATTTGACAAGAAAGATCTTTTCTTTCTTTGGTTTGATTCAATGATGAAGAAAGAGTGTAAAGGAGAGGAAATAGGAAGTGAAGAAGACACAGCTGGGAATGGTATAGCAGCAGCTAAGTGTGGCCCCACTACTCTCACTCTGAATTGGTAAAATGGGACCCACTTCATTGATGTATCGCTCCGTTTCTTTCGGTGCAACGATGATAATTTTGATACATTTCTTTCATTCTTAAAAGCTTTCCAGTTTTTCAGGGAACAAAATTCTACTGTCTGTAAACACTAAAGTACAGTAGTAACTAACACTTGAGATCTAACCCAACATGTGTAAGCATTACCAAGTCTTTGAAAACAGCTCCCTCTTACTCAACAGAACCAACTTGTATTATATATATATATATATTTTTTTTAATCTTTTGAGGCTATTAATACACAACAACTATCTTTTTAAAATGACTAATATGCTCTTTAACCATTAAAAATACTAAACAGGTAATCCCTTCTATTTAAATTAAAAGTCAAAGTTATTCAACTTGATTGAGGTTGGTTGAACTAGTTAAGAGATTGTTTGGAATTTTGAATCACACAAGTTAACTAGGATCATTTTAAATAAATTAAAAAATTAATATTTAAAATTTTAATATTTAACATAAAAAAATTAAGAAACAATTCATATAAATATAAATTATATATATTATAAATAATAGAGTTTAAAAAATTATTTCAAAATTTTTTTTATCTTATATCATAAAAATATTATCTTTACTTTTTAAGTTAAAATATTTACACTAATAAATTTTTTTATCCCATATTAAAAAAATATAAATTTTTTTATTAACATAATATATATATATACACACACACTTTTTATCTTTTGTAATAATTTGTTTTTTACCATTAAAATAAAACTATTATTTTAGATGCCTTGTTTTGGCAAGCACCCACTTAGGAAAAAAAAAATGTAAGGTTAAGTGTTTGTGCATTAATGTTTTGGCTTAGTATGCAAAAATATTACTTTGTTTAGGAGCCCCACCAAAAAAAAATGTTCCTGTTATAGATAAATATGTTAGTGCATTTGTAAATTATTTATTTTATTTTTGGAAACAATCACTCAAGAGAATTTGTTCCACCTTTCAATAAATAAGTATTTGAAAATTAATTTTTTGTTTATTAAAAAAAGGATGGGTCTTGTCGGGTTGCAGCGGATTCTGGAGTTGACCCGGTTGGTCGCCCAGGTCTTCCTAAATCAATTGCAACCCTGGTTTTCTTCTTTTTTCGAGCCTGGTAACTATGATTTAAAGGGAAAAATGAGTATTAAGCTTAGATATATAACCTGATCTAAGAGTTTTCATATTTGTCCATCTTCAAGATATTTTTTGATATGTGATAAAAAAAATAGATATTTTTTTAGTGAAATGCTAGTCAATGAACTAAGCTCTAACCTTTTAATACAAAATAAATTAGCTAATAATTATATTAAAAATACAAAGTGTTGAGTGATAATTCACTTATTGTTTGATTTCTACATTCTTCCATGTTACCATTATTAAGGATTCTTTTTTTAGTCATATGTTTACTCTACATAAACCAAGCTAATATGGTAGTGTTTGATATTGTGGTAGAAATTGCTTTTCAAAGTGTTTTTTACTTGAAAATATTTTTTTATTTTTTTAAAATTTATTTTTGACATAAGCACATTAAAAAAATTAAAAAAAACACCAAAAAAATTAATTTGAAGCAAATTGTTTTTGAAAAGTACAGCTGGGTTACACAAACAAACGATGCCTTATTTGATTAGCATAAAGCAGCTCAAAAATTTGCTAACTATAGTTATAAAAAAATTTACTGAATTGCTAAACCAAAGAAAAAATAAAAATCAAGTCATCTAATCGCATCAAATCATTCATAAAAGAGAAAGTATTAGGCTTATTAGAGAATAAATATTTAAGAGATTTTTTTTACAATTTAGAAATTCCAAATAATTAGTTAATCTACACTGATATTTTGACAAATAGAAATGAGGTTTAATCATTGATGATGGATGTGTCCCCCAACAATTATTAGTCTGAACTAATCTTAACACATTTCTCTCATCAAGCCAGTCGGTCAAGTTGACTTAAACAGGTGATGAGGGATATGTTCATGATCTTAAGATGCTTGAATTGAGAATACACGACCTCATCTCTTCATGAGACTTGCTTGAATATACCTCACCTTTTTTTGGTGGATTGATTATGTGTTTTCCTAGATAGAATTTATATCTATGAGTTTAGCTACGAAGATAAAATATACATGTATTAAATATAATCACTTGTCTTTAGTACATTTAAATCATTCAATCACAATTATACCCACTTAATAATGATTATCATGTTGAGCTCGTTTAAACTCAATTAGTAATCTATGTGACAATTGTTTTTCTCTCGAATAGAACACCTCCACCCATTAGGATTTATAAATCCAAAATGATTCTTATATGCGTAGGGGTTGTAGTCATTTTTTTTTCCCTTTATCACCTAGCAAATAGGTGTGGTTCATGGATATAAATTTACGCCTATGAACCACAAGGGAAGGAAAACATTTTTCTTTTGCATTATGGTATTTTGACCTTCATTTTCTTCATTATTTCCTATAAACAATTATAAACACACAAACACTACATAACCTTTAACAAAACTTTTCCTACATTTATGTTAACTTAAGTATCAAAAGGGTCATTTATACCATATAAAAGACTTGTTTTACAGGAATTCATGAACTACCAGCCCAGCCCATCATCAACAACTCTTCGAGCCCAATATTTCCTAAAGTTTGCTCTAGACTTCGTTAATGGCAGAGTCGGTGGGAATATCAATCAAAGGTCATTTCATTCTCTTTTACTTTTTGCTAACTCTTTATCTTTTTTCATTACAAATAATCTAAGAACTTTAAGACATAGAAGGGAAAAATGCTCCTTATTACAAGCATTTGATTAACGTCTCTGAATCTATAACAACTTACCCAATAAGTGTGAATTCTTACTAAGGCTCTCTTGGCCATGAAAGAGCAACTTAGGGTATTGCTTTCTCCCTAACAGGTAGCATAGCCTTTAGGTCCACCACTGGCACCACTAAATACATGTAGACATCTTCATTTTCTAGAAAAGATAGCTTAAAATGATATGTAAGAAAGCAAATAAGAGTGTCATCACTTTTAGAATCCATCTCAAAGTCTTTCTTACCATCAAGAAGAGCATATAAGATCTAATACTCCAAAACACAATCTCTGTAAGTCCAAAAAATAATCATTAAGCACTTATAGCCGTTAACATCACCATTACTTCTCATTAGAATCTTTCTTATGCAATTTTATACAAAAATAAAATCCCTAAAGAGGGTTAAAAGTCACAATCATGTGAGCCTATAAAAAATATTACAACCCCTTCAAGGTGATAAGTTCTTCATTGTCTAAACTAGAGTGGATATTCGTCTCTCCAAGGACTTCATTATCACAAAAATGAATTTGGACAACCATAATGAGCTCGCAAACCTAAGAGAACACATACAAAATATACATCATAGCTTAAAGCTTATCATATAAGATCAAGGTTATCAAAAACGCTTTTTTGACACGACTCGGAACATACAATATAAACTCGAATCGTAAACTCGAAACGTAAAATTGTAAAATCACAAATAAAATATTTTAACTAAAAATAGTAAAATCACAAGTAAAATATTTTAAATAAAATTGTAAAATCGCAAGTAAAATATTTTAACTAAATTGCAAGATCCAGTCAAGTAGTAAATAATAATATAACACAATTAAAATAAAAGTGAAATAAACAATAGAAATGTCCAAACACCTTAAAATACATAATTCAAATAAAAATTTATATATGTCCATAGAATTTCATTATAGGTATATAACTATAAAATAAAAATAAATATATTATCATCAATATTAAATTAAATAATATAAAAACAAAACAAACATTATGTATCAATGAATAATAATAAATAAATAATTAGGCAAGATATATAATCCAAGATTAAGGCGGACATTGTCGATAATAAGCAGCCTTAAAGAGAAACAAGCTGGAAGCAACTAACTGACGCTCTTTCTTCCCATGCATCAAGGATTTTTGAGATATAATTTGAGAATAACGATTTAGTATATGATTTCCCCCATGTTGACTACAGTTGTGGTCTTGGTAAATGGAGACCTTTTTTTTTTAAATATGAATTATGTTCTGTAATGTGGTGTCAGGTGTGCAAGGCTAGTGTCCACAAGTAGTAAACATTATCTGTCAGGTGGGGGAGTGGCTGACTGGGAAGTGGAAACTTGTAAGAAAAGAGATTGCTGAGTCAGCACATCAATTGAACAATTCTTTTAAATTTCACGTGAAATCGTGATATCGGTATGTGTTTACCGTTTTTTACGAGTTCGTACGATTTTATGCGAGTTTGACCGGGTTTGACCGATTTTACTGGTTTTCAAGTTTTAACCCCGATTTTACACGTTTTATATGTTTTGACTCGTAAAATTGTATGATTTTACGAGTCAAAACGCGTTTTTGACAACCATGTACAGGATAATGATGCCATATGCAAGATCCTTGTTCGCCATATTTATCTGATTTACTTGAGCATGGTATCACAACTTAGAGTTGGCTTCTATACTTGATTTATATTATCTTTGTGGAAAGCTTATTGCTCATTTTAGCACAAGTATTCAAGTTAAAAAAAAGCTTAATTAAGCCATTTTACTATCATAAAATAAAATATTGAAAGCATTATAATATATTTAAAAAAGATTTAATAAAGAGATGTTAAGGTTAGAGGGCCTTATATAATTAGTCTTTACTAAGGCCTTGACAAATGGGGCAAATGACCCAACTTTATAGAAAGAGTTGCATGCTCTCCCTAATAGGAAGACCCTCTTGAAGGTGAAACAGATCATGAAAAAACATATTCGGGTAGGAAAAAAATGATAAAATTGTCTCCATGATATCATCTTTATATGTTGTTCTCTATGAATTATTTGAATAGGGTACTCTGCAACCTAGGTGAGAGAACATATGTGCTCGAGGTGTACCACAGTCTCTATGGTATTCATTGTGGAATAACTTTGTAATGTCTTCATAAAATATGTCTCCATATGATTGCCTCCAATACTTTCAACAAGAAATGCCTTTATAAAAATGTCTTTATAAAAAATCTTTATGTCTCCATTCGATTCCCTATCCCTAGGTAAAACATAGGGTTACCTCGACACAATCTTACCCGAGTACACAAAATTCTCCATTTGAGTAGAAGGATCACAAATGAAAAGTCTTCATATCTCCATGAAAATGTATCTTTATAAGTAATCTCCTCGAAAATCCCCTAATGAATCACCATGTATAGTCTCTATGAAATAGTCCCTATATGATGATCTCTATGGTGAATCACCAAGTACAATATCAAGAAAATAATCTTTATACAATAGTCTCCATAAAATATTTTCCATGTCATTTTCTCTATAGAATATTCACAATGGAATTTTCTCCATAAGATGTTCCACCATGGTTGAGAGCTTTTCCTTTATGCCTTTGTATAATATGTCTCGATTTGTATCTTTATTCAGGTATAGAAACGACCTAATCCAAACTCAAAGCATTATCAACTCCTACATACAAGGAACAACTTTGTCCAAGTTTAAAGACTTTCTTTATCTCATATACAAAATTGTTTCTTCGTGACTAATATCTATGATAATCTCTATAAAAAAATCTTCATGGGATATCATCATACCGAGTCTCCATGAGGATCTCTATGATAAATATCCATGAAAGTCTTCATGAAAAACTTCAATATGACTTGCCAAAGATGATCTCCATAAAATATAATAATAAAGAAGTATTTTCTCCATATGACTCTAATCAAGAGAGAGCACCTTCACCCAGGTACAACATGCTCTCCATTCTTCATTTAGGCTAGGGTAATATCTAACCTGCATATGATGGTCTCCAAAACAATCATGAAGGGACAACCTAGTCTGAATAAAATGAAGAAGACACCTTCATCCAGGCTAAGGTTATACTAATCCTGAACGAAATAAAAAGTTAATAGGCCACCTTAATCGAGTATACAGACACCCATTTTTCCCAAGTATAAAGACAACATTTTTCTATAGATGTGTGGTTACACCATGTCCAAGTTCAATATCACAATAAAATTTTAGAAACATCACAGTAGAGCCTTAGCCATTTCAGAAGGCATGTTGGCTAATCAAACAAGATGACCAGTTAGTCAAAACTTGATGACTCACATCTAAAAGGTAGGGTCTGCTCAAATCACATGTACAATAAAACCATCTTATCTCAAACTAAGTAAACCTTACTTTAAAAGATGAGACAACTGAAGAATGATGTGTTCTTCTAGGATAATAATGCTTGAACTACTCCTAATTTATTTCTTAAACCAAGTCAGCTAGATTGACTTAAATAGGTGATGAGAGATGTCTCATGTAACACCCCACCCCACTAGCAAGATTGTACGTTTTGGCCCACGGGCCTCACGGATGAGCATGCTTCATATAAGACCCTCCCTCAAGTCCTCACCCGTTGATGTGGGATATTACATCTCCCCTAAGCTAAAGATGCCTAATATGGGTATACTTGACTTTAGCTCTCCACGAGATTTAATCGAACGAACATCACCTCTTTTTGAAGGACCAACCTTGTGTCTTTCTTCTTGGCGAACCGGCCATGTAGTCTTCTATATAGGGCTTAAACCCTTGAATCCAGTTATGAAGATGAAATGGACATGCGTTAAATACAACCATTTGCCTCTGGCGCATCTACATCATTTTGTTACAACTACATCCACTAAATGGTGGTTATCTCACCTTATACTCATTTAAACTTAGTTAGCAATCCACACAATTAGATTCTTCTTTCCATAAACAGAACATTGCCATCGATTAGGATCTATAAATCCAAATTATTGTTATTTTTCTAGGGGTCATAGTATTTTTCCTCTCTTTCTTTTACTTATCACCCTGAAAGTGGGTATTGTTCATAGGTCTATGAACCACGATGGAAGGAAAACATTTTCTTAACATTTTAGTATTCTAACATTCATATTATTTGTTATTTGTTGCAAATAGCTATAAACACACAAACATAATACATAGCTTTTAAGACAATATTTCTTTTATATTCATGCTAAATAAAGTAATTGGACTATCAGCCATAGCTCATTATCATTCAAGCCCACTAACCTGCCATGAAAATACCAAAAATTTTTGTAAAGTTTACACCAGACTTTGTTAATCAAATTCTGAGAAATTGTTATCAACAATCATAATAAAATGGTTGTGATAGACCACAGAAAATAATTACAAAATATTCAGAACTTCAAATTTCAATTTTATTTTTTTTATTCCTTTCAAGGAAAAACAACTTAAATGGGTCATTCTAAGAAAGTCTATAATTTCTAAAAAAAATTGTCCTTTTCCTTTCCTTTTTTTTTCTTGGTATCTTTCTTAAACTTTGTTTTTTTAATAATAAATATATTCTCTGACTATTTCACAGACAAAAATTAAAGTTTTATTCAATTGAATTGTATATCTACATTTTAAACTACAACATTCCTGTTTTTTGTTCCTGTTGTAAATACATACATATACATATCTCAATATCTCAAGGACAAGGACACTTTAAATACGAGACGTTGATTTCACTAAAATTTCATATTCTGATAAACTCAAAAAATACCTTGTATTAAATAAATAATATGCATAGGTGATCCATATTTATTTTATTTATTTATTGCTTTTTTGAAGAATAATAAATAGCACTGCGACTTGAGCGCGATTCTACTATGTATCTCCATCCAAATTCCAACTTTCTCAGCCTTCTTTGTGTCTCTCAGCAATCACCCGAAAATGACATAAATCTGTGTGCGCTCTCACTAGCCGTTGCCACCTGTGACTACAACGTTAATTTGTGCTGGTTTTTTTGTTTTTTTCTCCTCTGTTTTCTCTTCATTTTTGGTTGCTTGATTATGATAGAAGGCCTGGTTTTCTATGATTGAGTCGTATAAACCCTAAAGGTGGGGGTGGGGTAGGGGAAAACTCAAATAAACCAATTTCGAAGGCATAATCAAATCCTGATGAGTAGCCTTCATGCCTTGTTGATTCAACAACTCATCCAATAATTGTAGCTGGTGTGGAGCATTTTGATGCTAATCTTGACCTGGTGTAGGGCCATGGCTGTTAGCAACCTAACAGCTATGCTTCCTCCTCCAATGGGCTTTACAGTGATGAGATAAGAAATGCAAACCAAGTAAAGTAAAGTAATGTGTTTGGTTATCTATCCATTTCTAGTTATCTGATTAAGAAAATAAAGAGAAGGAAACAACTAGAATCGGAAAGAGATAATTAGCAGGAGCAATTATTGGTAATCTAATCGTGCAAAACAAACAAAATTCGGAGGAAATGCAGCTCAGCTTTCATGTCCATCTTGGAGCTTGCTTCTGAAATTACTCGGGACAGCTTCGTTGGTGATGGTGCAGGGTTTTTCTTTCTTTTTCTTTTTTTTAAAAAAATCATTAATTTTCCAGAGGCTTGTACATGCCAGCCTAATTGGCTGAAATTGCAGCCCAAAATTCCAGCCTGGACAGCTTTAGTTTTCAGCCCAACACCCGATATTGACCTTGTTTGTCCAACTTCTATCGACGGCCACTTTTCTAACCATCAAGACTAGTTGTCGTTCCTTCCTCTCACTGCCACTAGCCACTGCCACAAGCCTAGCGCTGCCGCCGACGCAGCACCCATCGTTCCCCTTAATAGTCTCTAGCTGTAACAATCCCTAATCGCTATCATAGCACGACCCAGCAGCCCCCGAAAGCACCATCGCCCAACCACTTTGTTCCAATCACAAATCCAACCCAGCCACTTAGCCATCGACCCGATCTCCTCATGCCATAACCCTCTCAACAGTAACTTGAACCACCCAGCAATAAATCGATCTCCTCCTCTTAAACCCATAAAAACCCAAAGAAATCACATCATAGCGGTCTTTTTTTGGGATTCCCCCTCAAATACGAACAACTTGGCAAATGAATTCAAATATCACATCTCCATTAAATTTCCTTCCCGAGAAAAGATGTATTTATATGCCAATGTTTTTCAAGATTTCTTGATTTCCTTCGTTTAATCTAACTATTTAGTTATGCTGTTTGGAATATCTGTAGAATTTAATTGAATTGAGAAGCTTAACTATTTTATTTTTAATTTGAAATTACATGGTATATCTTCAAAGTGAATAAATATTACAAGAATGACTTGTACATCATGCTGGCAAACTAAAATTAAAAAATAAAACATCAATTATGACTGAGGAGATGCAACCTAGAACTAATTGGGTATAAATTGAATGGACTGCCACTTTTATTTATTTATTTTTTGTTTTTTTAATATTGCTGCCCCTACCAGCTGCATTTTCGAGCAAACAAGAGCA
>Ga0325404_1006848_pt1 | contig 11940 bp, 9 predicted proteins | sample PopdelMetagenome_18_FD_205664 | JGI IMG/M metagenome (GOLD analysis project Ga0325404, IMG submission 205664) | Populus deltoides microbial communities from Bellville, Georgia, United States - Xylem-Control-R1 | ecosystem: Host-associated > Plants > Phyllosphere > Stem > Wood/Secondary xylem... | reverse complement strand
GTGGCATGAACCAGTTATTGTTTGCATAAAGATAGACATGCCCATACTTTTTCGCGTGCATTTATCAAAGATAGAACTTAAATTTCTCACACAGCATTAATTTATGATGTTGTTAGATGGGAAGAGAAGTAAACACAATAGCAGAAGTCAGACTCTCATACAGCAATGCATGTTCCCATGTAATAAATGTTGCGTACCTCATTGATTACAATCTAACAATGCTGCTCCCTTCTCACTGATGGTGCCAAATAGCGATATGGGCGTTGGTTTGCTGGCGTACACTACATGTTTCTGCTTCATCGACGAAAACTTGACTAGTCTTCATCCTCACAAAACAGAAGAGAAGAGGTAACATGAACATTACCTCCAAAAAATGGCATACTCCACTTTTTAATGGAAGGTCGTTAAAAGTTCGTGATAGAAACAGCTTCCAACAACACATGACGAAACTTGCCATTTCTAAGTTTCTTCTTGGACTTCCGCTCAAATCCAGATAAGCAAACCATTCACTCGTGAAATCACGTTACCCCTGGTGTCTTGATTTCTCTCGAAGACATCCAGCAAAGTGCAATAAGCAGCACTTTTCTAGTGACTGTTAATGTTGTTGATAGAAGCCCACAGGCATTGATCTTAAAATCCCTGTTGCGAAACAGGTAGATGATTTTCCGGAACATTTTCTATAATATTTTGAACAATCATATATAATCCAGAACAAACCATAAGACATGCACTTCTTATCATCATTAAGCTGAATATTGCAACATCTACTTAAGTGTTTTCGGCCTTGACTGAATTTCGCCAATATCCATTATCCAGTCATGACGCAGAAAATTTTAACCAGATTGAAACATACAGTCATTTTGGTTTTAAAAACGACTGTTTTTTTTTTATTTCAAAAACATTTTTGAAAAAAATTAAATTTATTTTTTAATATTTTTTAGATTGTTTTGATATACTATATAAAAATATTATTTCAATATATTTTTAAAAAAACACATAATTACCACAAACAAGTACGGAAGAAGAAATAAATAGGTTACACAGAGCTACAGCTTTTCTATTCTTAGCAAATCAAATCAACACGGGAAGCTTGGCTCTTGGAGCTATAAAGTAGTCCGAAGTAAAAAACTGGAAAGCAAGTTTGAATCAGCAAAATACTATAATTGCAACCCCGAAGAACTGGTGGACATTTAAGACATTCAAGAATTTCCTATCCTAATTGACAGTAAAAGGGCGAGGTTTAGCTAAAAAAGAAGCCTAAAGAATATCAGCTAGATCCTTGTATCGATAATCTAATCTGCCTGGAACAGTAAATTCCCATATTGGACGCATGTGTCTTTCAATGGTGAACATAAAAAGGAACCTAATGTTATGAAAAGAGAATCTTACTTTTGATACACATCAGGTAACAGGGAAAGAGGGTTGGCCTTGCAAATGCTCGAAGATATGTTATTTTTACTTCCATTTATTAGCTATTTACCAGATTTGATTTAAAACAAAAAATAATGTGACAAACAGTAAAGGCATCTCAAGCTCAAGAAAATCACATTTCAGATTCAAATCCAATATTCCAAAATCCCTCAGGAGTCAAGGGAGGGGCATACTTGTATCGATGCCTAGAAACACCATCATGATGTTCACACCGAACGTTCTGTTGATTACCATCAGCAGACTTGCCTCCATTATTGGGAAGAACTGCATCATAGAATTTTTTGCACTGCTTGCATTGAACTCCTTTCAAATTTTGCCTCTCAGCTTTCTTTCGAACTGGTTCAACATACTTGAAACCTCCTTTTCCACCTATTGGAACTGGCATCCGCTGCTCCCCAGGGCTACGATCAACATTTGCATCCTGCGTTTCATCATCTGAACTGCCAGGGTCCATGTTTTTTTCTTTCTGAACTACAACGTGAGGATCATGAACTTCTTCCTTCATGGCTGTGTCCAAGTCTGCCCTAAGGTTCTCCAATGGGGTATCAAGGAAATCATCGTGAGGGTCAGTCCCATCTTTGCCTTGACGAGATCTAGTATCTATCCAACTAGATGCAGGTCGCTTTGTGCCAATTATTCGAGCGGATTTTACAGTGGGAGGACATTTTGGTGCTGCATAACCAGAAGTCGGAGATTTGAAGTTTGCGATTGGAATTGATTTCACAACTTCATTGTCCACCATGACATTGCTAAATTCATTTTCAGTCTTGACTTCCTTCATCTCACAAGGCGCGGCAGATGCATCAACATTTTTGTTCCCACGGTCTAAAATACCAAGCAATTGAAGATCGATTAGGATCAGGAAGAAATGCACATGCAATTTATGAGAAACTACATACGCCCTTAGGGTTTTTTTTCTGGCAGGATTTTATAAAGCACAAACATGATAAATTCAGAAAAAAACAGATTAAACATTCGAAGTACCTACCAGGAAAATTTAGCATTTTATCTATGATCTACCAAGCTACAACTACTAACGAATCACCACGGAATTCAGTTGTCTAGTTCTCTTTACTTTATAGAAACATGAACTAAAGAATCAATAAAACCTTACCGGTTGAAGTTGTCAGTTGATGCTTCAAGGAACCACTTTCATCTTCTAATTTGTCATTAAGCATATTCTTCATAGTAAGACCAGACTTTGTGCAGAGATATTTATATTGAGACCTCAACTTGATGTAAAGACCATGCAAATCACTCATCTTCCTCTTCTCAGCCAGCAACTCACAATCCTTCAATTCAATTCGGTGAAGCAAGTTTTCATACGAAACCTTTCTTTCAGCCTCTTTAACGCTGCTACTGAGATTTGCCTGTAGTTCATTGACCTTCTCCTCTAACCCATTCACTTTGTCTAAAAGTACCTTTTTATCATTCTCAGACTTCTCCAACTGTTCTTTTTGCTTCAAGATTTCCACAGCATTCATTTCAATTTGTTGAAGTAATTCAGCTTGCAATACTCTCCCCTCTTCAATTTCTTCCGTTTTTTCCCTAAACTTTTTTTTAAGTCCACCAAGATTCTCCTCCAGACATTCCACTTTGTACATATGTTGTTCCTTCTCCTTTTCATGCTCAGTCCTCAACTTCTCGTTATCCTCAATCAATTTCAATAGAGACAAAGCTTTCTTGCTCAAACTGTTTGCCAACTCTGTTTTCTCTGCTACCTTTTCTGTCTTCGTCCTAACCTCCTCTTGTAGCTCTTCAACATGTTTCTCTAAGCTCTTCAATTTAGCAAGCAGCTCATTGCTCTTCTCCTCATTCGTTTTCAATTCCCTTCCTTTATCCACAATCATAGCTGCCTTCGTTTGAACCAACTGAAGTAACGTATTCTGCAATTCCATTCCCTCATCAACTTCCTTAAACTTCTTCATAACCTCCTGCTCCAGCTCATCAATTTTTGATTCTCGATTTCTTGGTATAGCAAGCAGCACATTTGCCTTCTCATTCGGCTCCCCCGTGGACTTTTCCTTCCCAACCTTGAGAAGCTTGTTTTCTTCAACAACTTCCTGCTTCTCAACCCGAAGCTTCTCAATAAGCTCCAAGAGATGTTTTTCCTTTTCTTTCCACACCTCTTCCGCATCCGAATAAATTTTCAGCAAGCTCTTGGATTTCGTTTGGAAATTCAGGTAAAGCTGGTTACAGAATATGTATTCTATTTGAGAAATCCTGTCTTTTGCTTCCTGAATTGTTGCTACCAGTATAGTACTAAGCCCTGAGACATCACCGGCTTCTAGTTTCGGACAACACTCCAGGAGCTCTCCCTTCATCTTTCTAAAACGAAATTTTGTGAGTTTTAATAACAAGATCGCAAAGCACAGAAACCAAATTAGTTGCATGATGGATTGGAATGCAGATAAAAGCTTAATTAGGAGAAACTAAGCAACTTAAACCTGAAGTTTTTATATTCTGCAAATGGAGAGTTTTTTTAACCTCGTTTTCTCAGGAAACAAACAGCAAAAAGGAAATGGAAATGTAAAGAAAAAATAAGGAGAGAATATGGGAATACCTTATGTGATTGAAGTGGATGGATAGATCTGAGTAGAAGTGGCGTTGTGAATTTGTTGAGCAGGCGATGGCGGCTTAATTGTCCTTTCAAAAAATCAAAACGAAAAGCTTCGCGGGCATGACATTTGCTTTCATGCGGCAAAGGACTGGGCCTTTTCGTTAATTGACAGTCCACTGCTTTATGCAGGTTTGGAAATACGATATAATTATATATCGTGTTTTTAAAATTTTAAATAATTAAAAATAAAAAAATATTATTTTAATATATTTTTAAATAAAAATTATATATATAATAAAAGTATTTTCGCCGAGAGTGTCAAATCAAAATAATTTTATATTAATTTAATAATATATTTTTTTTATTATCTTGAAATTCAAATAATAAAAAATATATAATGAGAATCAAGATTTTAATTATTATATCAAAAACGTAGTTTAAATCAAGATCATCTTATTAATAAAGAATTGTTTTTTATATTACGGGATTTAAAGCGTGTAATTCAGAGTACAGACGGACCGATTGTCAGAAAGCAGCCTCGCTGCAAAAACCTGAACAAGCTTTAACTAGGCTCAAAATCCCCAAGAACATGCCCATCTCATAAGGAAACAGGAGCTTACAAGTGGACATCGGAGGTAGGTCTCTTGCACTCCAAAGATATCCACACCTCTAAATAAGCTGAGAATCAAACTTTCACAATCCCTACTTCTGTTGGCACAAATAGGTGGAAAAGTTGAGTTCATGCTAAAATGTGCAAACCGTTTAAGACACCAAATTAACATGGACAGTCAACTCTTGGCGCAACTGAATGACATTGGAAGCATACTCGTTATGAACAGCTAAAGACCTCTATTCCACTCTGTTCTCAAGTAAAACAGCCATCGATTTTCTTGTATATATGAAGCCAAGCATAGCCCTTGTGTGGTCATGGTTATAATCATGTTGTAAGCCCTCTGCTCAGAAGAATCAGCAGATACACAAGCACTTGTTGCCTTTGCAGGGGTAATGGCCAATAGAGATGAAATACTAGATTAAACATCAACAACGAGATACTTAAAACTATCAAGGCATAAATAAAAGTCAGATATTCTCTGGTAAAGATGTTCCCTTAAAAAACTCCAAAACAAAATGAAATTCACTAGAATGCTCAAAAGATATGGCCAAAACTGAAATTAAACTAATAACACAACGGAGGCAGGTTAATTCACTCTTCTTTGTCATCAATGACCATGGTGCCCAGTCCCTTGAATCCCTCTAGAGGTAGCTCTGAAACAGTGACAAGGGAGTAAAATTCTTCCTTGGCATCTTGATCATCATTCCTCTTCCGTGCAACACGAACTCGAATTCTCCTTGGGACACTCCTAATACCACGACTCCAGATATGCTTGTTTAGCTTCACATCAACTCTAACATCAGTAGTCCCCATGGCCTTCTGAGCAAACTTCCTTATTTCCTTAATGGCCTTTGGAGCCTTCTTCTTGAAGGTGCTGCACATAGAAATCAAACATTTTTTTCAAAACAAATCATATCAACCACCCAACCAAGAAGAAAGATGGAGTTGGCTATCAATGAATGTGCACTACTTTGCAAAACCTATTCAATTGCACTAATTACATGCCTAGCAAAGTTTGAACTTCTTAACCCTCGCAGGTCAAAGCTTAAATTACATCAGTTTTAAGAAGACATCCTAGAATGTATTGTGAAAATGTCTGCAATAAAGGTTTAAGACAAATAACGCAGCAAGGAGAAAAAAAATGTACAACAAATGCCCAAGATTTGTAATCCGGCATGGCGAAAAATCATTTTATGTAAGCAGGTACAAGAAAATTAACCTCGCAACTCTGAAGAAAATATATTCACATTTATTTCAAGAGGAAAAGGCTGAAAAACGAAGATGACAACCGAAATCTCAAGTCAATTAAAAGCAATATAAAATCAAGTCGAACTGAAAAAGAAATAGGTATAAGAAAACAATGAGCAACAGCATAAAGGGCTCTCTTATAAGAATAGGATATATATATATATATATACGAGCCCTATGATTGTTTGTTCCTTCAAATTGTCTTAGAAGATTGATAACAGCAACTAATCAAGTTCTTTTTTCAATTCAATAGTAAATAGCCTCTCTTCACTCTTTAACATATCTGATAAACCAAAAAAATAACTTCAACCTTCCAATCTAATTTGTTGTATTACCCGGGAAAAAACACACCTTTCAGTATAGAGATATTTCAATAACTCATAAACCTAACAAATTCTTAAATCATATCTAAATGAAGAGGAAGAAAGTCAAGTACCATCCATGCAAGCGTTTATGGAGGTTGATGGTGTACTCTCTGGTAACAACCTCCTCCTTTCTTCCTTTCCCTGATTTCTCTGGCATCTTTGCAGCGCACCTATTCACAGAAAGGTCACAACCTTCCTCTTTCTTTCGGCTGCTACAACTAAACCCTAGCTGCTTCACTATTAATATACTACCACTCTATAATAAAATATCCTCGTCTTTGCGCAAAACTACCTATATACCCTTTCGTCGAGGCTTTTTTTGTCATTTGGATTTCTATATTTACAAAAAAAAAAAAAAAGGATCTAGACTTTGTTTCCTGGGTCGGCTCCAGTCTGGACCCAAGGGGAATTGACATATGGGCTTCGTTGCTTGACACCAAGTAAAAATGGACCAACAGCCCAGACTTTTTTGTTCAAGTTTGACTAGAACTTGTAATGTTGTTTTAGCTTCAGTGTAAAAAAGCAAAGCGGGAAAAGCACAGCAGAACAGAAGAAGAGAGAAAATCTAGGGCACACTTCACTTCCCTAAAGAAAGCGAGGTTCTTGCTTCTTCTTTTTTTGTTAATTTATATTTAGTTTTTTTAATAGTTGTCATCATGGATGTATTTCTCGTTTCCGTGGATGATCCTTTTCTTTTTGTATCACTCTAGGGGATTTTGGATTTCTGTGTAAAGAGGAGCTGCATAACTGATTATATAAGATGGTAATTGAGATTATGTGTTAAAATTTTTAATCTTGTGATTAAGGTTTAATATGTGTGATCAAATGTGATTTCAGTCCGGAAGGAAAGAAACAGTATTGGATTTGGCTAAGTTTGTGGACAAGGGTGTTCAAGTCAAGCTCACTGGTGGTAGACAAGGTCGATACTTTTTACCTTTCTGCTTCTATTTTTATATGTAGATATTTTGGATATGGATTTCTGGATTATGAATTGTTTTCGCATTGTTTTGGAGTTCAGTTTGGTTGTTTGGGGTGATTAGGTTAAAGAAAAGAGAAATGAGAAGACTTAAGTGTATTTACTAGTGAATGTTAGGTGCAATGTTGTAATCGTCAAATTTTCTCAAGTTGGGTGTAAAGGGTCGAACAAGGATTTCCTTTTTTTTTTTTAATTTTAGACATAATTGGAAGGCAGATGACTAGTATGGACTATGGAAGGACCATGTTTAAAATGTGGCACTGGAAATCACCTTACATTGTAGAAGGTGTATTTCAGGGGATGATAATTGATCGTGTAATAGATGGTCACTTTTGCTATTAGAGATCTGCTAGCTTTTATGTGGTGTTCCTAAGTGTTGTGATTTTAGGTTTTGATTAGAAGATTTAGGATATAGGTTCGTAATTTGTCATAAGAATATAATGCATTGGGGCCCAAGCCATGCTTGAAATTGTATAGTGGAGACGGGTGTGAAACAGATATATGAGAATGAGATTGTGGATATCGAATTAATGGCTAATTTTTGGTCAACTAGTAAGAAATATTTTTGCGTAATTTTTTTTGTTGTCAGCATATACCTGGCAGATTTTTGAAAATTTTCTTTCTGCCACTACTTAATTGAGATAGAGATTCCAGATCTTTCATAAATAGAACATTGTCACTTTCTAACTGTGGCATGTAAGGCTAACCTCTTGCTCTTTTGGGTTCAGTGACTGGTACTTTGAAGGGATATGATCAATTGCTAAACCTTGTCCTGGATGAAGCAGTAGAATTTCTAAGAGGTAACGATTTTACGTTGTTCTAGCAATGTCTTATGGTAGTTTTGCATCAATTTTTTAGTGCATCCACCCAACATATTTCTGGACTTGTTTTAGAGCATCTCTCCAGGTAGTTCTATTATCCTGTCACCTGAGTCATGGAAACTCACCATTTCATTCTATTTAATTCATGTTAACAACAGCCATCTCCTTTACACTATCATTTCATTTGGATGGGCTGGATTATGTAGTAGTGTTAGCTCTAGAATTGCACTTTGGGGGTGCATAGAGCCAACTCTCGTTAAATGTATAATAGTTTAGTATCAAGCATCAACTTGTTTTAACTTCTGCGAGATTTTTTTTGAATTGTGCAACTGAAGTTGCATTGGCACTCCATGAATGCTGAAGTTTTATCTATATAGTTATGTGTGTGCTATTTACAGTTTCTGAGAGAGAATGCATAAGGATTGATTTTGATTTCTTTTCACTTGGGTTGCAGATGCTGATGATCCACTAAAGACCACTGACCAGACAAGGCGCCTTGGCCTGATTGTATGTTTTCTTCCAATCTCATTTATTCTATTTATACATTCACAAAAAAGGTCTAATTTTGTATGAACCCAAACTGGCGCTTATGTTTTGAAATGTATTATGACCAGACATGTGGTGTAGGATTGCTAGTGAATTATTTGACCCAAAATTATCATATAGAATGAGTTTGGACCAATAAATAATATCGGTACAAATTTTTCTAAAATTTTGGCATGTGCTGGGCAAGATAGATCAAGCTGAACCTTCAGAGCAGTATTATTTTTCTCAAGTTGATATAAAGGCAGGGCTTATTGTTGTTGAAATGTTTTTTTTTTTTTTTAAGTTGTTTAAATTGGACTCTTGAAGAGGTTTAACTACACACTAATCCAAATCTTTTATATTTTAGAGATTTGTCTTTGTTAGATCTTACTCTGATGCTCTTATTACTAGAAACTACTCGAGTAGTTAAGGTTCCTATTGGATCTGATAGTTTTTTCATAAATTTGTTGTCATCGTGACAAGCCCGTAATTTCTGCAATTTGTCTCCTGTTAGATTTTTGTAACAATTGCCTATGTTTTCACTGCCACCATCATTCAGTTGTTGCCTGTACTTCTTGACATTTCATCACTACCTGAACAAAAGATTGGTGAAAATTTTATTTTCTACATTTTCAGAGCATTCAGACACGTAATATTTAAAGTAGAGAGTCTTTGGCCTTGCATTTTTTATTCTCTCACATTGGAAGTATGAGTATAATGAGTACAATGTTTTATTGTACTACAGGTTTGCAGGGGAACTGCAGTGATGCTGGTGTCACCAACTGATGGTACAGATGAGATTGCCAACCCTTTTGTCCAGCCAGATGGAGCCTAGTTATGTCATTGTTTATATTCAAAGCCGCTAAGTTTGAATCTCGATGCTCTTTTTGGCTTGCTTCTCATTCTAATTTTGAGAAATTGCCACGCTACTGGGTAGGGAGTTCGTGGTGAGCTTTTGTTTAGTCTACCCGTGCTCTTGATTTGTTTTTTTTTATCTTCAATGAACTCGAATGGTAAAACTGTTATCTCGCCCTATTACTTAGCTGGCTGGGTTGACTAAGATACCGTATATTGCACGCAGTAGTTAGTTGTGCTTACCAAGTTATCCTTCTTACCCAGAAAAGGACAGTGAAAAATATATGAAGTGTGTGTTATTGAAATCCTTGATGTTATTTTAATCTAGTTGAAACATGAAAAGCTGTTGATTTTTTGTGTCATAAGGCCAGGTGGTTTGAATTTTTCTTTTCCCTGTTAAATCTTTTGTTTGTTCTCCAAAGTTATATGCAAGGATTCCTTTTTTGGGCCCTTCGGCTTTTGTTTGGTACACTTTCATTGGACGGGAAAAAAAAAAAAAAACCCTCATGACGACATCATCCACCCAGTGAAAATTTGTGGGTTTTCCGGTCCATATAATTTATGGCAAGGTTATTAGGATTTTATTGGCTTAAAGATCTGACCAGAAAAATCAAGCTGTGCCGAAATCCTGATTTTTCTATTAAATGGCTAGATAAAACCAAGGTAGTGGCTATTGCATCTAAAGACTTCGTAAAAGGCAATTTTGAGGTAGTTAATTTATATGATCTCGTGATGCGTTTATTCATTGAAACCGAGTAAGGGTCACATGTGGGCTTATGGTGGGGGTAACCCACCACCTCACACTTTCGGTCATCTTAAGCAATCTTTCTGCAATTGAAAATTGCTGCCTAGTTGTGACGTGGCCATTTCCTCTTGATTTTCTTTTTGTTTCTCGTTCAATGTTTATATAATTAAATCAGTGTTGATTTTTTGTTTTTACGTTTTCAACTTCTTCGATGAATTATGAAATTTCCATCGTAAATCTTAAACCTCCCTGAATATCCTGATTTATTTACTTTATTTTCTTGGGTCTGTTTAGTATGTATATATTTTTTTGGTCATGAATGATGAATTCTTGTCTTTGAGATGTCGTAGCTTCTTGTATGCTGAAATTTACGAGTGTTATAGTTACCAAATTCGAAACAATCTTCTTTGCCTAACAGTTGATGGCAACATCATCGACAATCTGCTCAGCTCAATTGAGAAATATTCCTCTCAGCCTTGGTGCCAATATTTTCCTCATCGCCAATATTTTATTCCCCGACGGACATTCCAATGCTTAAAATTGGGCGTTGCTTCTTAAAATATTTAACCTTAATTATATATTGGAGTACAGATTTAGGTTGGTGGGAAAGCTACCTCTCGGCTTCATGGCAAAGCGAAGAGAAATCCTCGCCCATTCTACCTTGACATTGTTGAGGGATGCTCATTGCCGTCAAGACAGCTCAGATCCATGCTGACCATAAAAATCCCAGGTGCTTGAAATGCACGAACAGGTCTGATTTGTACAGTCGACCTATGGCAACTATACGTTGCACGAGCCAAAATTATTATCAATAAATTGTTTTTTTAACCTACACATATATCATTTTAGGACAGATTAAGAAACTCTATTAAATTATTATAAAGATACAAGACTAGCTGGAAAAAAAGGTCCCTGTCCAGACTCATTGCCATGCATTTTTCCATACAATTCCATGCTTGCTTCAAACATATGAAGGAGTCTTCGTTGTACTGCTTTGAAAAACGCAGGCGTCATTGAGTTAGCCTGACCTAAGAAAGATGAGTCATTCACCTTGTCTTGTGCTCTTTCTTTCATGTCCGCCTCAACAAGCTTTTTGTCTTTCTAACATACTTTTAGACCCTAATTTTTTTTCCCCCTTATTGGCATCGTAGGGGATATTTTCATATTAGAAACTAGAAAGCAAGTCCCCACTCACCCACCCCATCCTTTTTCTTTTGGGCATATAAAATCTCTAGATAATCAGTCGGCTACAGGAAAACATAAAGAAACCAACAGGGCCGATCCCGTTCTTGTCATCGTTCAATCATACACCAAACAAGTTCTCTGTGGCTACAACAAGACCTGACAGACAGAAAAAATATTGTCGCCCCTTCGATACCCATGTATATTTAGCCTCTTTTCTTGTCTTCTCCTCACTTCCCACTGTTTTTTTATGGGGAGTCGGAATGCAAGAACCTTTCTGGTTTATGTCTTAATGTGTATAGCTAACATCATCCCCTTTCAATTAGGACAACGTACCAGCATTTTATACCACGAACTGAAAAAGATAAAGGAATGGGATAGAATTTTCCTACGCTTTAACTCTTGTTTTTATGACTCGAAACAAGGAAATTGGTAAATCCACAGAATGGGTTCGAAGTCCATGATGAAGGAAAGCGACTTGATTCTTATCAGAGATATCAGTTCCCTAGAGATTATCTTACGTGTTTGGATCTAATCTAAGTGGAACATGTGGGATATCTACGAGGCCTATCTGTCACCTCTTTTGTGGTTGGTTTTGGAGTTGCCGAGCAAGTTTTAG
>Ga0325404_1006847_pt1 | contig 11942 bp, 8 predicted proteins | sample PopdelMetagenome_18_FD_205664 | JGI IMG/M metagenome (GOLD analysis project Ga0325404, IMG submission 205664) | Populus deltoides microbial communities from Bellville, Georgia, United States - Xylem-Control-R1 | ecosystem: Host-associated > Plants > Phyllosphere > Stem > Wood/Secondary xylem... | reverse complement strand
GAATGGTTGGATTACCAAGAAGAATTGCTGTTTCGCGCTTTGGCTGCTTAGAGAATGGGTACGAAGACCCTTCTTTTGGGTGGATAATTAGAGCACCATAAACGGTGGCTCTAAGCCATGAGCTATGAGCATGCCACCACAGGGTCCCCTCTTGTCCTTGAATGGTAAATCTGTAGGTGTAACTCCCACCTGGTCTAATTGGGCACTGTGTCACAAATTCTGGCCCATCTGCCCATCCCGTTCTCATTTGCCTAACACCATGCCTGAACAAAAAGAAAAACGATAGTATTATATATATATATAAAAATGCATGCCTCGTGATACGATATATAGACAAGGTGCGATTGCTATTGTAATGTTTACTAGCTCGTCAAGAAATACTATTATTAAAAGAAAAAAAGGTTGATGTCATGTAGAAAAGCTGAAATATGGAAGACAATCTATAATACCAATGAATGGTGACGTTATATCGGGCTTTGTTGACAACATTGACAACTAGAGTGTCTCCATTATTCACTTCTAGTGTTGGTCCTGGGAACATCCCATTGACCGTGATGGAATTCTGGGTCTTGCACAGCCTCTTCACTGGAGTTGCTTGAATCTGGACCATCGCAATACATAAAAATATTATAGTTATAGTATCTTATTAAGTAGAGGAAGAACTTGAGACAAGTTTGACGAAGGAAATTAAGAGGGAGAGAGACATACAACGAAATCATGGTAGTGACTTTTGGCATTTGCCAAGGACAATGCAGAAGCTAGGAGCAACAGAAGGCCTAAGAAGAACGAAGAGCAACGATGATTGATGGCAAAAATGTTGTTGAAAACCTCCATCTCTGAATCAAACCTCCGTCTTAATTGATGCTATTAGTTAAGTTGGTAATGTGGTGTGGAGAGTTGGAAAGAGGAAGCTCTATTTATAAGAAAAATTCGACGCACAGAATTATGTGAAGCTGGCAGATTAGGTTTCGGTCAAGAGCCAAATGGTCGGATTCCAGGGGCAGACTTGGTTCAACCTCAAAGGACTTGGTTAGCTTCTTGGTGCACCCACTAGCCTATCGAAAATAGTATAATTTCTTTTAATTATGCTTGGTTCAAAAGTCTTTCTTAGATGCTAAAATTCAACAAAGCAACAGTACTATAATAATTTATCTGGAAATAAGATGGTTTATGTTCCTCTAATAAATCTTTAACTATAATAATCCAAAAAACTCCAGGACGGTTTCTTCTTAATTTTTTTTTATAACAAAAGTGTTCACTTTGAAGTGGGAAATTAATATTGATTCCATAATTGAGGGGGAGAAAACGACCTTCTTAATTATAATAATTGCTAAATTTACACCCAAGCTCGATCGGGACTCAATAACTTTGTTGCAAGTAACATCACCATCTGCAAGCAAAACACAGTCATTTTCATTTAACATATCATTCTTAAGCAACTGGGAGATCAGATTGATATGTCGTAGTGTCCGAGGAAAAAAAAAGGCCAATGCCGGCTGACCTTTTTCCGTAATTAGAATGGTTCAGCTGTCAGAAATAGTTTATCATGATCGAAACAGCAATTCCTATAAAGAAAAGGGTGTTTTGGGTCATTGCATGAGAGATTTTTTAGGCCTTTATCTAGAAAGCGTGTGTTCCAAAAAAAGGAGTCACGTATACAGTTTTTTCTACCATTACAACGTTGTAATGAAGCCATACTTTCATCAAATTATTCTCTCCCTTTGATTTTTAAATTCAAATCTCAAAATTAATATCTAAACAGATTAATTTGTTGATCTCTTAATTACACACATTGGATGGATATGAGGGGTTTTTTTTTTGTTTTTTTAAAGAAAAAATTAATCTTGATCGATGAGTAATCATCTGATTTGAGGATATAAAAAAAAATGTAATTAAAGCATTAGTGGTTTTGTAGTGCACTTCATTTACATGACACGGCAAAATAAATGGTGATTAGTTAAGTTCAACGGTCAAATTTATTGAAGATGCAGCGTAATTATGATCACTTTCAATTTCTTGCAAACAAATGACTAGCTGGTGTTCGCACGGATATAGATTAGCCAGTGCTTTGTCACCAACACGTTCAGAAACATCACTGCTAACGTAATAAGATACATGCATGGTCATTGATTAAGTTAGATTGTTGAACACGGCGTGATGATGCAAGTCATCGGTTTAGGTTAAATGTCCAGAACAAGACTGAAGATTCAATCAAGTTTCCTTCCCTGGATGACTGTAAAATAAGTCCCCTTTAGTAGGTAGTAATGTGATTTTGTATCAAAGATGGGTTGGTTCTAACCTCAGACTTCTTTCTTAACAACAGTCGGTTTGAAATGCGTGAAAAGAGATTTAGATTAATGATAAAAAGGGAAATCAGGTAGCTTCCGATGAATATTATAAGAGGCATAAAAGCAAAGGAACCATGGATCTCTATTTCTACTTGTTCAGTTCGTCTACATTTGTCAATGCATGATTGATTAACCTGCAATATTTTCCTACTTTGATGTTTTTAATTTCTACGATTGCGTGTTGTTGTCGTTTGACTTTGGTAAACTAAACCTTCCCTTCTAGAAAAAAACAGACAAAAGAAAAAGAAGAAGCCTTCGATCCAGGAAAAACTGACCAGTTGAAAGTCGACACTGGGAATTGGTTCTTCGCAATTCCATGTTTTCTTTTCCTTTTTCTTTAAAGACAAATTAATGCTAGCTTCAAAATTTGACATCGTTTAAACGCCCCTCCCAAAATAAATAAAAAATCGAATATTATAAATAGGCTTAATTAACGATACATGTCCATCAGAAGAACAATATTATATATTATATATTGGGTTTAGTTTCTATGATTTAACGTGATTATAGGTAGCCCCTTCTGTATATTTAAATTGGATATTATAAATTAGTTTTATAACTGGCACTGAATATGGATTACTTCATTAACAAATCATATATTTGGCTGATTATTAAATAAAATGATTGAAATGGTTCCAACACGACAACTTAATTATTTATTAGGTAGCTCAGTAATAAAAGGTTGGGATTAAAGAATTTGTTTTTCCTATGGTCTAAGATTCGAGTTCTATAATTATTAATATGATGATCAATAGAGATTTACATGCTCGCTAACTTTAGAACTCATAGATTTAGTTAAGGAACATTTAATTTTTTATTTTTTTCTCTGAGGCTTGAGAGATTAGTTTTATTGTATTTAATTGCTAGCTAGCTAGCTAGCTTCTTACCGTCAGGATCCTAAGTACGCCGGTGGTTGAGAGGTGAAAAGACATGGAGAATAAAACAAGGGTTCAAGAAAGAAATTAATCATACTCTCGCCACCACTACTACATGCACTGGGATTCCTACTTATGTTCTCAGTGCCTTAGCGCCAAAGAGAATTGTTAGGTGCCCAAAAACTTTCAACAAAAGTGAGAAAATCCCTTCAAAAAGACAAGAACAGGAAAAGGTGCGAAATGATGAACATCCTGGAAATTGTGATTGGAGGAAATATATCGGTGGGTGGAGATTATAGCCAGTCATCTAGAAGACCAATAACGATATTTTTTTTTTTCCTTTGCAAACGCATCACCATTTGTCCCATTATTTTAAAGAAGAGTTCCTTTCACCTTCCCTGTTTATTTTGCCTATACCCGAGTCTTTAAGTTGTTTACGACTTGATCAATGCCTTGATTTTTTATTCTTTTTTATTGCCTGTATCTAAACTTGAATATTTTTTCCCCACAAGTTACCTATCGCCAGTAACCTGCAAAAGGAGATTCGAGTTGCCTAACAGTCAAATCAAGCCCAACAGAGACCTTACCACACGACCTTGGTAAATATAGCCAGGAGGGGCCGATATGAACTTGTATGAAACCATCTTAAAGCAAGAAAAGGATGTGCGGTTTGTTGAGGTTGGGCGAATTGGCAATTGCCCTTGTCTACATGCAGAAGATGCAATGAGAATTGATAGTCAAAGCCTGAAAAGAACATGTTACAATGGAACAAAAAATTAGTCTCTTTGAATGGAAGCGTAGAGGGAGAAAGATACACAGAGATTGGATAGGTGAACAAGAATGAAAGATAAATTAACAAGTTGGGTTTGTTATTGACATTTTGTGTCTTTTAAGAATCTTACGAGGAAAAGAAGGTGCATTACAAGTCGTTATGAGTGGTAAGTGTCTAAACATTTAAGAATTGATCGAAGAGCAGAAAGGCTCGTCGTCAAAGTTTTCTGCTGCCTTGTCTTAATAAAGTTTCGTTATTTAATTCCATCTCTCTCTCTCTCTCTCTCTCTCTCTCTCTCTCTTTTTATAATCATTTCCATATGTTCGGCCATATATTTTTCCCGGGCTTTAATTTTCCTTGGTAGTTATGGATAGACGGGTGCAAATTTATAGCATGTTATTGCCATCATTTCAAGACTGCCAGGACGTCGTCCACTCTGAAAACTCAAAGTTATGATTAACAGAGGTTTCACATATCGTCATCCATACATGATTCTTGTGATAGCTAGCTTTGGAATCATATATACCTTTCCTCACAGCTTGTTCCTTCGAGAATTAAGAATATATGTGTTTCCTTAGGACCATCGACATGCCTGAGGCAACTACTGATGACATTGGTGAAGCAATACATGTTTGTTGAAGAGGCTAATCTTTTGTGAGCAATTGATGTATTTTTATTTGGAAATGAATGGGAAATTTGAAAAGTATGAGGATTAAAACGGGAAGTATGAAAATATTAAAGGAGCAATTGCCTTCCTTGTTACCTAGCTTCACCACCGAGAAGTGATAAATCAACTAGCAAGAAAAGCAGGATTTAGTTGCGATGCAACCCAATCTGTTAAGGATTACTACACTTGACACACATCAGCAGTTAATTGAGGCTTGAAATCTTCAATTATCAGTTTTTTTACTATAAGAATAACACATAAGTTTCAATTCAGGGACCAACCCGATTCAAACCCCAGTCGTAAATCAAGTCAACTCAATTTTTGACTTTTTTTAACATATTATTTTAATAAATAAAAAAGTGAGTTATCCACTGACCAGGCACAAAACTCAGATTAGCCGGCAGGCAGGGCCGGGTCTCATGATTGGAATAATAAACTAAGTTGCTCTTACGTTCTAACAAGGCATGGCTTCAATACAAGCTACTAAGTCTAATCCATGGCTTAAACTACTGCCATCCTCCCCACTAGGCATTAGGCATCTGGATTGAGCTTTCTCATGAGACAATGTTACCCCTGATAATTATTAATAATGTTGTGGGCTCGTAGCTTAAACGATTAGCATTGTCATTTCGACAATTCAGGATGGAGTTTTTGCCTAGAATTTAGATAGGCTTTCATTCTAATCGACCGTGCTTTATTTATGACCTCAAGATACCGTGCTTTAGAATTCCTCTCTTTTTGTTCAATCCAAACATCAGGCTGACTGTCGCCGTCTTCCAGAAAGCGTGTGTAGCAATGCCAAAAGGACGGATGAGTTGAATAATCTAGCTTTTGGAGAGTTCATACTAAAAAAAAATTATTTCTCAATCTAATAGTTGCAAAGTAATTCTCAAACTAGCATACCCCTGCGCAACACGCAACTAGATGTGCTGCGCAGGTGCTCCATACGCAACTGTAAATTCAATTTTTCTTCTTACATATCCATGCTTTCCCAAGTTTATATATATTAAAGTTAAAATGCATGTTTGTGTTTTTATCTCTCCTTTCATATACTTATATGCCATGCCATCTTCTTTTTTTTTTTTTTTTATCATTATTACCTTTAGATTATTTATGTTTTTTTCATGAACATAAGATGTTTATAAAACATAAACTTGCATTTTAATTTGTTGTATATATATAAACTTGGGGAAGCATGGATCGAAAGAGAAAGAAGTGGATTTGCAGACTTGGGCGGTACATTTGCGTGCGAATTTACGTAAAGAAGTGATGTAAATCAGCCTTGGTAAAGAAGGGTCATGATAGTGAATTGTCATCTGAAAATTATAACATAGTTAAGTCATGTCGATAATCAACTTTTTATTTTTTATTTTTGAAGGAATTGATAATCAACCTTATCCATATAGGGGTCAGTGATGCAACATGATCGGAAAACTGTCCTGTTTTTCAGATCAATTGGAAGAACCTGCAAACACTAACGATAATACTCAAAACCAAGACTCAATAATGAAAGATTTGTAGATTCATATATATCAGTGGTGCAACATGATCGGAAAACTGTCCTGTTTTTCGGATCAATTGGAAGAACCTACAGACACTAATAATAACGCTCAAAACCAAGACTCAAGAATGAAAGAATTGTAGTGGTCTACTCTATTTCCTAAACTCTCTGGCCACCAAATAAGTAACCCCATTTCTAGAGTCCCTTCCTTAATCACTTGTTGAAGGAACTCCTGCACCGTCATCTCCGGAAGGTCCGGGACTTGCAGCTGTCTCTGGTCTAATCTCTTCCAATTGCTGGAGGACTAGTTGAACTTCTGGTCGTGCTGAAGGTGAGGGATCAACACAATGCAAAGCCAATTTCAATGTGTTGAGCAACTCATCACCGATTATCGAGGCATCTTTCATCAATTCTAAGTCAAAAACTTCGTTAGTCCACTCTTCTTTGACAATAGAGGCAACCCATTGAGGCAAATCCACTCCATTCATTGCCTCACCAGGAGACTTCCCTGTAAGAAGTTCCAAAATAATCACTCCAAGGCTGTATACATCTGTTTTTGTGTTTGCTTTCTTAAGCTTTGAAAGCTCTGGTGCTCGATATCCTAATACACTTGCAGTTGCAATTACATTGGTGCTGGCAGCAGCTGTCATTAGCCGAGATAGGCCATAATCTGCGATTTTTGCATTTGTGCGCTCATCAAGAAGGACATTGCTTGATGTAAGGTTTCCATGTATGATATTCTCGTTGTTGTGAAGATAGAACAGGCCGCGCGTCATGCCCTGAGCTATTTTCATTCTTGTTGGCCAATCAATTAGTGTATCAGGTCCTCTAGCTGCCCAGCAAGTTAAAATACAGCATGTCACTAGCTGAAGAGAGCGCTTATAGAAATTTAAACCAATTAAAAAAAAAAATACAATTTTGCTAACCATGGAGGAATGTTGCCAGACTCCCTTTAGGTATGTAGTCGAAAACAAGAAGCTTCTCTCCTTTAGGTCCCAAATAATATGCCCTTAATGCCAAAAGATTTGGGTGCCGGATTTTACCAAGCACATTAACCTCGCTTTCGAACTCTCTTTGGCCCTTGGTGATCTTTTCTCTTAATCTTTTCACTGCAACTTGATTCCCATCCTCTAATGTGGCCCTATAGACAGTCCCATAAGTGCTCTTTCCCATAATTTCAGCAGTTGCGCACAAAAGATCATCAGCTGTAAAAACCATTGGCCCATCAAAATGGACTAGTTTCCCTCCAGCTTCTCCACCAGATTCAACTTCACCTGCCGCAGGCGGGACCCCCTTTTCGCCTCTTGCCGCTGCTGCCCTTGTCGGGGCTTGACCATTATTTGATTTTGATGCAGCCCTTTTCCTTATCAAACAGCAAAGCAAAATGCAGCAAATTATAAGCATTACAACGAGAAGAGCTCCTGCTGCAATGAGAATTATGTCTTTTGTGCTCAGTTTACGATGATGTTTCTTCGGTTTCTCTGGTGGTGGAACTGGGACACTTGGGGAAGGCGCATGGGAAGGACATGGAGCAGTACCACTATATCCACATAGTTGAATATTCCCCACGAAAGAGCTTGAATTGAACTTTTGAGATAGAGGAATGGGAACAGGACCTGAGAGGTTATTGTAAGAAACATTGAGTGAAATAAGGTTATTTAGGTCGGCAAGGGAATCTGGAATTTCTCCACTGAGCTTATTCTCGGACACGTCAAGTTGTGTGAGTGTAGAAATGTTTCCTATTGTTGCAGGAATGTGACCACTAAATTGGTTTCCCTTCAAGTTGAGGACAGAGAGATTATGCAATCTGCCAATGGCTTCTGGAATTTGGTTGTCAAGGTAATTGTTCTCGAGATTCAACAGAACAAGAGAGGATATATTGGAAAGGCTATCAGACAAGCTTCCATTAATGGCATTATTGGAAAGATCAAGTGTTCTAAGCCTAGAGAGCCCCCCTATTTCAACAGGAATAGCTCCATTTATTTGGTTGTGACTAACATAAATATCTTGGAGCTCTCTCAGCTTGCCCAAAGAAGCAGGAATACTTCCAGAAAAGAAGTTATGACTAAGGGATAAGTGCTGAAGTGGAAGAAAGTTACTCTTCTTTTGCGTTGCACCCCAAGAGTTTGGAATGGCACCAGAGAGGTTATTGTATTGAAGATCAAGGAAAATCAGGGAAGAAGAGCTTGTGAGACTAACTGGGATTAAACCCGAAAGTGAATTGTGGCTCAAATTGAGCCTAAAAAGCTTGGTAGAGTTTGCAAGACTAAAGGGGATAGACCCAGTGAGTAAATTATTACTAAGGTCTAGAGTTTGAAGCAAAGGGCAAGAACCTAATGAAGGAGGGATTGAACCTGACAACCGGTTATTGAATAACTGAACACCTCTAAGATTGGGGAGAAATCCCAATTCTTGAGGGATTGAGCCACCGATGACATTGTCATGGAGGCTAAGCTTTCTTAGTTCTTGAAGTTGGCCAATTTTCTCAGTGATTCTGCCCCCTAGTCCTTTCCAAGGAAGCTGGATTACAATAACTTGGCCTTGAGCACACTTGATTCCAATCCAACCACCAGAACAAGCTCCATAGCCACTGTCATTCCAGCTTCTCAAGATGCCTTTTGGATCAACCAGTTCAAGCTTGAAGGCTTGCAGTGCTTGAAAATCAGCTTGGGTGACAATCACACCATCCCAAACTTGGCTCGAAACTGGTTGACATGCAGAAATGAGCAGAAGCAAGAAAATGTGGGTGTATAGAGAAAAGGGATTTTGTAATTGTGACTGAATCTTCCATTTCTCCTTCTTCTTATTGGACATGCAGCATGAATCGGCAAGATTTTGGAAAGGGTAGTTGTAAAAACTAATGAGTGATTTATTTGGATTCTCCATAAACCATCAAACAGGTAGAAAAAATGAGATTAGAAATGACTAAACAAGAAGGAAAAGAGAAGGAAGAAAACAAAGATTATTTTGTTTTGCTTGTTTCAACGAAAAGGAGAAGAGAGTTTGAGTTTATAGACATTAGTATAGAGGAATGAAACAGGAGCTAAAACACCTGTGAGTGGGTTTTGTAGTGTCAAACTAGAACAAGAGGTGGGTTTCTGTCATGGACACCACGTGAAGATCTTACTCACAGTAGAGTAGAGAGGGGGAGAGGAGGAATCTTTGTATTGGGAGAGAGAAATCTTGGAGACATGTTGTCAGGGGGAGCCGGGGAGGCAATAAGTTGCACTGAGAGAGTGGCTCTTCCTCCTATACAAAATCCCAACGGCTAGTTTTTCTCTCAATCCATAGTTTTCCCTCTTCTCAACGAACATTTTTTTTTTACCAGTTTTTTTATTCATGTGCATTCGTTCATGGATTATACAATATGCTCTTTTATTGCCCTACCGCGCCCCTAACGGCTATCTTCTTTAAAGGGTCAAAATCCAATAAATCAAATGTAAAAACACATCATGTATCCAGAAAAGACAATATATATAATATGCATATAACACACACCCCAGACTCATATATTATCTGTTCTTTTGTTTCTTTGTTTTTTCAATGAAAATTTTTCCGGTTTCATGGATCGATAAACTGACGAGGGAGGTAGATCTTCGTGAGTGCCAGTAGCTACATAAGCTAGGTAACTTCAAAATATTGTAGTAAGAATTAAGGGAGACTAATGATTTAAAGTATGTAGAGGAAGACCTACGCCCTAAACATCTTATTTCTTATACCTAATTCAAATTTTGAAGCTAGGACCTTCGTTTTAAATATTCCAATATATATCTTGTTCTTTTGAGATTGAATAGCTGGTTTTGGGCTATAATACTAGCCTGAGGACTTGGCACGATGGGATTTGTCTTCAAGAGGCTTCATTTAGTTACTTAGTGATACGAGGTAAAACAAGACATGTCCTTGTCTCTTATGTGAATCCAAAATTCCTGACAAAAAGTGGGGTTGGTTTCTTTCTTTTGAGGATGGTGGAGTTCTTGCTTAATCTACACCGTTGGATGGCTATCTTTTCCAGGCTAATATTTTTAAAATTTGCATGGATCTAGAAGAGAGAGAGACACCCACGAGAGGGCCCCTCGAGCATTTATTAATGATTAAACTTAACTGGGAAAGGTTAGTCTTTTATAACCTGGAAAGAGTCATCATCATCATCATGTTCATGGGGGTGGTCCAGAAGTTCAGATGGGAGATCCATCGTGGTCTTCGATGGACCATTGCATCATATTCACAGGTGTACACAGGGCATTAACCAGAACATGCGGTGGTCCAGACTCCAAAGGCCTTTGACTGTCTAGAAAATATACACAGCCCAAATCTAAAGGAATATTGAAAGTGGGTTTTCTTTGTTGATGGGCTAAGAGATTAACTCTGTTTCAGAGGTTCTCGTAATTTTCTCTACACACTTTTAAGAGAGTTTGAAAGTGGCTTTTCAAAGTGATTTACTATGTGAAAATATATATAAAAATTAATTTAAAGTAAATAAAAAAATTAAAAATATTTAAATTTTTTTAAAAATATTTTTTAAATATAAAAACAAACGGGTTAGGGGTCAAAATCAAATAAGTTGAAGAAGAAAATTCTAATTTAGAAGGTTCCAAAAGCCTCAATGAAAAGGGCTTGAAGCCTTTCCATGAGTAAGGCCCATGAAGAGGCCATCGCAACTGCACGCGAATGATCAATGATGAACGTAGTGAACTGTTAATTGGACTGTTAATTGATAAACGAAGCGCGTCGTCGCCAATCAGAAAAAAAGATGATTACCGTTGTTGATAAAGAGATCAAATCCAATAGCACCGACAATCACCCCCGTCAGCTTCCGTTACTGGATCCAGCGATGCATTCAGTAACTTCCCTTCGAACCTCCAATAAGTCTCTCTTTCTCTCTCCATTCACCAACGCCACTGGTCCTCTACTGCATCCTCTCTTGGAGTAAAGATCTCCTTGCCACCTCCACGCCTTTCCCACACCCACGTCTATTGCTCTCACGCGCCGCCAAAATGTCCTCTCCTACAATCCCAATCTCAAATCCCCAAACCCAATCCCCAATAGCAACTCCCGCTTTCCGCGCGTTCCTCTCCCGCATCTCCACCTCCATCCGCCAAGGCTTCTCTCAACGCCGCCCATGGTCCGAGCTTATAGACCGAAATTACATGGCCCGGCCTGACTCCCTCTCTGAAGCCGCAACCCGCATCCGAAAAAATCTCTCTTACTTCAAAGTCAATTACATTACCCTACTCGCACTTATACTCGCCTTTTCTCTCCTTTCTCACCCTCTCTCACTCATCGTCCTCCTATCACTCCTTGCCTCTTGGATCTTCCTCTACCTGTTTCGACCGTCAGATCAGCCTTTGGTTATTCTCGGCCGTTCATTCTCGGACCGTGAAACGCTGGGGATTCTCGTCGTTTTGACAATTGTTGTTATTTTCTTGACTAGTGTAGGATCGCTCTTGATCTCTGCTTCGATGGTTGGGTTTGCTCTTGTTTGTGCTCATGGTGCCTTTAGGGTTCCTGAGGATTTGTTCCTTGATGATCAAGAACCTGCTAGTGCGGGTTTGTTGTCTTTCCTTGGTGTCAGCTCTGCCGCTGCTGCAGCTGCACCCGCTGTTGCCGCTCGTGTTTGACTGTAATTGAACGCCAAGTGTACGGATTGGTTCTGTTTTAAATTAGCGATGAAAAGATTCATCGGTATCACGATTGCAAAAGATTTGGTTACGATTTTATAGATTGAATGAATTGAAAATTTGATGCAGTATAAGATCTTTCCAGTAATTGATTTGGCAAT
>Ga0325404_1006846_pt1 | contig 11942 bp, 9 predicted proteins | sample PopdelMetagenome_18_FD_205664 | JGI IMG/M metagenome (GOLD analysis project Ga0325404, IMG submission 205664) | Populus deltoides microbial communities from Bellville, Georgia, United States - Xylem-Control-R1 | ecosystem: Host-associated > Plants > Phyllosphere > Stem > Wood/Secondary xylem... | reverse complement strand
CCTTGTTCATTCGCATCAGAAATCTGTTTATATTATATAATATATCTCTTTGATCTTTTCATAAACTCAGTATATAGGCTGGAAACCTGTGACCCGATCTTTGAGATCATTCTCAGGTATAACAACGTCACGTACTGAGTATTATTACTATTACTATTACTATTATTGTTACTATTATTGTTGTTATTATTGTTGTTGTTGTTGTTGTTTTATTAATTATAATTTATACAATTAACCTCTCTGTGGTTCGACCCCGGTCTTGCCAGGTTATTTATTACTATGACACTCCTGCACTTGGGATAAGACATCAACTCTTTGATCGTGTCAACTGCTTATAATCTATGCAGAGTCTAAAGGTTCTGTCCTTTTTCTTCACAAACAACACTAAAGCTCCCAAGGGTGAATTACTTAGACGTATAAATCCCTTATCTAGTAATTCTTGCAGTAGAATTTTCAAGTCAGCTAATTCAACTAGCACCATCTTATATAGAGACTAGGTTATCAGGGATGTATTGGGCAGTACATCGATAGAGACCTTCACCTCCCGTTCTATCGGTACCCCCAGTAACTCATGTAGGAATACATCTGGAAACTCTCTCACTACAGGGAGATTTGCTAATTGGTTTTCTTCCTTCTTCGATTCTAATACATAAGCAAGATAGGCTTTACATCTCTCTGTTTTTTTTATCAAATGTAAAAAATTTTATAGATTAAAACAAAACTAAGCTGGAACCAGCAAGTCAGAATATACAGGTATATACAAGGAAGTGAAATAACCCGAGGGAACAAACTCCCTTGAACAAAAAAAGAGGACAACATAGCCAGCAAAACAAGCGCAGCAGCTGCCCTGCTAACTGGCAACTAGCAAACAATAGAACAACCATACAAAACAAAAGGAAGCAGCTGCTCTAGCAGCTCCAACAAGGAGGCACCATAGACTTCATCTAAAAACATGCCAAACCAGGCTCACTCACAGGCAGAATTGGACTTGGGCAGCGTCTAACCAAATCCTAAAAGTCTAACACAGGATAAAGCAGCCCATCCGATAATCAACAAACAATATCCTGGAATCCCAGCATTTACAATCCGGCAACAAAGAAAGGACAACAGCAAGGCCCCTTCATCGAGGAGCAAATAGTTGCCCAATACAAGCAAGCACAACAAGAAAGTAGAGGGAAAGAAGCCTCAACCCATCAAACTGTAACCCTACAATCAGACTAGCTAGCAGCACCAAAGCTTGGAATCTCATCAACTCCAGCAAACCAACTTTGCGATTATTAGCAGCCTAACCAAAACTCACAGCAGCCAAAGGCAGCCTTCCACAGCAACCAGAAGATCCAGAAGCCAACAGAAAAGCAAGCCTGCAATAATACACCAGCAACAAACACCACCCCCACAAGGTAGTGGCCATTGAGCAAACTTTCCACCTAGAGGCCATGCTGCCATGATAGCAATCTTATAACAGCTACACCGGACAACCCAAAGAAATCTCAACAAGAGAACATCACCAAGAGCGGGACAAAACCTATTTATAGGCAGCCATAGGGTGCACCCATCTGCAATAACAAGAACAGCCAACAAAACCAAAACCATCGACATAAATATCAATCAACAAAATAAGAGAATAACAAGCACTTCACATACTCAGAGTCGAGGCAAGAGAAGTAAACAATCACCACAGCAAAACAGAATCAGCAGGAGCTAATAGAGCGTAGCAACATCAAACAACAAAACCAGGAAGCCAACAACCACAAGGCATGGCACATCAGGGGCCAATATTGCCCACGAACAACCCAAAAAAGATCATCATCAAGAAGGGAACAGTTTAGGAGGTTTGTCCCCTATTACATCTCTTTCTCATCAAACTCTTTGCGGTTATTGCTGAGATGATACAATTTGGGATGACATTTCTCTTCCCTCTAAATTTCACTCTCCAACCATCGAGTCCTTGAAGAATCATTGGTTTTACAAAATAGTTCATTTGTGCCTTATAGGTAGTTAACCAGTCTATACCCAGAATGACATCAAAGTCACACAACTCCAACTCTGACCATTGAGTCCCCTTAGAGAATCATTGGTTTTGCAAAATAGTCCATTTATGCCCTATACGTACTTAACCAATCCATACCCAGAATGACATCAAAGTCACACAACTCCAGTGGTAGTAAGTCTATTCTTATCTCACTCCCTAATATATCAACCCTAACTCTCTTATACATATGAACAACACATACATTTTCCCCTAAGAGAGTACTTCTGGTAAACCTATTTTCTACCCTACATGAATTTTTTTTTCTAAGTTTTCCTACTAGTCTATGTGCTATAAAGGAATGGGCAACCCCAAAATCAAATAATAAATGTATAAATAGGAAATTTTACTATAAAATACTTGTCACTATATCAGGGGTTTTCCTAGTCTCCTCCCATGTCATATAAAACACCCTATCTTGACTCCTAACACCTGGTGCCCCATCACTCTGAGCTCAAGGTTGGCCTCTACTACCATTAGCCCCTGATTGTACCATTATGGCTAGTCGATCCATAGTGGTTGACTACTACTGACTTTGAGTGGGCTATTGGTGACCCTGAATAAACTCAGTCCTTTGGGAGTAGTTTCTTTGAAAACGACCTTAAATTTCACAATAGTAGCACCCTCAATCTAAATATAGGCAATCTTGCCATCTATACTCCCCTATAAATATAACATCGTCCTGGTGATGCAAAACAGTCCCCTAAATGCCTTTGCCAACACTACATACTCGGGTGAAACTACACCTCAAGTTCGATTGTCCCCTTGTCGACCCCACCTTAGTGCTTTGACTAAATCCTATAGTTTTTCCTCCCTCTTTTCTAATCTGGCTCAATTGACATAAAAAGGGCTCACACCCTAACTGCCTTATACTTTTTATAATACACACCAATGTAACCACATCATCAGCTGATGCTGTAACCATTAGCATTGTTTGCACTTTCAGAGCCATTAAAGCAATCAAGGCTAGTGTATTAGGCATCGCCTTATCATTACTCTTATTATTTGAGTTATAAATGTTAGATCAGCATATAATGTAGGGGTTGCTGCTGCTATAGCTAGGGGTACTACTCTTTGTCCTCGTCGGCCCCACTTCCCAGGTCGTGACACCTAGCCTATCTCGAGTCAACATCACCCTCTAGTGAAATGACTCATAAAGTCTCGTCTAACAAGACACCAATGGTATCTGGGAAGTAATATCCTTAAGGGGTTTCTCTCATTGTCTCTCCTTAGTTCTTTCATATTGAACTCGTCTCCCTATAGGTGATGGATCTGTCAATGCACCTCTTATCATGCCAACCATCCTGATATTAAAATAATTGTTTGTTAAATTCTCATTTTAATTCCTGAACCCATAACAGGGCTTTAATATCAATTGTAACACCAGAAATTCACAATTTTATGATTATTTATTCAGAATTACCAAAAAAATTGCGGTGCAATATTTTTTTTTACCAAAATGTTCTACTAACCTTTGTATTTTCAATACCAAGTTATCGAATCAATAATTTCTTAACCTGCAACATCAATCATAATGTACATCCCATAATACAAGACATTCATAAAACAACCATAGTATCAGCTTCCTATTTTTTAGTAGAATTAATATTTTGATATTCCATAGAACAATTATTTAAAGCTAATTAGTCTATGACATACATCATTTTCTTTTAGAAAATAAATATGGTTAAATAAGTATACAACAAGACTATAAACCAACTTAATGAAGAAAACTTCCTTAAATTACATCATTCCTAATTAAAGAAGTTAAACATTAAAATTTTTAAACACAAAAATATATTACAATAAAACAAATACATCGTTCATTTTAAACAAAAGGCTCTTATCCATGAATTACTTCTCTGCCTGAGGGTGCAAGGTAACTAAAAATATTCGTTAGAAGTGTGCGCGCGCGCGCACGTGCATGTATTAGACAAAGGATAAATTTTACACCTTACAAAAATTAAAAATCATTTCTTCATGCACGTAAATGCATATATAACATCAATTTATGGAATACTTATCTCTAGTGCACTATCATCTTTACAATATCCTTAACATAAGTTTTTAATTTTATAACGATATCAAAATTTCCTTTTGTCAAGAATAATGTATTTAGCTTCTAAAAAATTTTCTGAATTCCATAATTACACATATACCAAGGCATTAATCCCATTACTGAGGGAATTTGTTTTCTCTAAATGCCCATTAAACAGAGCATAAATTTTCTTAATCAAGGAATTTAATCTTTGATCCATCCATTCATCAGGACACTATTCTCACTCACCAGGTGACACGAACCAAGTCAAGTTCAAATTTGGCTTTAAAATATCTGCTGACTAGTTTTGCTAAGTTAGACATATCTCTCAAACCGTACATCAAAACGAGCTTAAATTGTACAAAGAGATACCAGACACATGGAGCTATATTTTGGTGTATTTTCAGGTCAAATAGATTTTAGGAATATATTATTTTAGAGGGTTAAAATTACTTGATAAATTTATCAAAGTAAACCTTTGTGTACTATTTGGGACAAATCTGGATCTACAGGTGGCATATTTTTATGATTCAAGTTGGTATGAAAACTAAACATCTCAAGTTTATGGTAGGCCCAATAATTCATCTAGAAAAGAGAGAATGATATGTTTGAAGTCTGGACTAAAAATCTGTCATGAATGTGCGAAAATTAGAGATTCAAGCTATATGGAGGAATTTTAGCATGAAAACTTTGTTTTTATTATTCTATTTTATTTATCTATTTAATGTTGAATAATTATTTTTAATTTGGGTTTGTTCTAGCCCATTAGAAATTGTTTAGGTGTTTTTTTTTTCATTATTGGACTTATGTTAGTTGATTACTAGTTTCAGCGCATTAGCTTGCAATCTAAAAAAGGTCCATTAGGGTTACTTAGAGGAGACTATATTATGTTTTTTAGTTATAAATTTTGGCAGCAAGTTGGAGAATAAACATGAGTTTTCATTTAGCTTGTTTGTGACAAAACAATCTTTCTTTGTAAAGACAAAGATTGTACACTTGCTTATAGAAGATTAACTAGCTTATTGACATCATCTGCATACTTAGGGTTCTTAGATCCAAGGTTATCTATGTGTCCAAGTTTTTTATCAATACCTATAGTTCTTAGGTATAGGGTTACCTCTAGGTCAAAGTTCTATCAAACTTGATTTTTAACTTTCCAAGTTGTTATCTACTTCCTTGGGGGATGCTTGACTTCATGATCAAGAAGTTTGCATCACTTGGTATTAGAGCTAGGCTTCAAAAATCAGGTTATATCCTTTATTTTCTTCTTGTTAGTTTTGGCTTCCTTAGGTTTAGTTTTCTTTTATTTAGTTTTTATTATTTTGTGTCTAAAGTTTAGTAGTTTATGTCAAGGGTTCCATAACAAAAAAAAAGTTTTATTTTATTTTATTTTATTTTCTATCTTAGAATATATTAGTAGCATAAAGAGAAAAAAAAAGAAAAAGAAAAAAACATTAAAATGTCACTTTGTCGAATCTGCCACAGTACACAAAAAGGGATAATTTAGACCAAATGAATTCAGAAAATTCTCAAATTTTATATCCTTGTTCTAGTAGTCATAATCGCATTCCATATGAAATTTGAGCCCATTTACAAATCCTTTGCTATAGTAACCAATGTCAGGATTATAACTTGTTAGATTCATATGAAAAGGAAATCTTAAGACAAATAAATTCATAAAATTCTCAAATTTTTTATACTAGGCTTTATGGTTCTAGTCACACTCCATATAAAATTTAAGTTCATTTGGAGTTCTTTTGCTATAGAAACTAATTTCGGGATTAGAACTTGTCATAATGGTTCTAATTCGCATTAGTAATTCAAACTTGTTTTACTGTTGTTATTTTTCAATTATGACAGTATAATAACATCATAATTGATATATTTAGGTTTCATTTAAATTTCTTTTATATAACCTTTGTATCATTTTTTCTTTAATGTCTTAAAAAACATCCATTTTTTCGTACAAATACGCTAGTTACTCGTGAAATTGTATTTGTAGTTTCGTCTTTACTAGTTTTTGTATTTTTCTTGATTCTTGAGACATTTACACTTATTTGAATACACTACTCTAAATGTTGTATTTGGTGTTGATTTCAATTCTGTAAGAGTCAAAGAAAGGTGAGATGAGAGGAAAAAGATGTAACGAACATATTTGAGTGAAACATGATAGCAGTGTAAACACATGAGGGAGTGGGTAAGGATTATATATTGCTTGTTAACTAACCAATTTTTCATATTCAAAGATGTCAAAGTGAAGTAACAACATAGCACCACGAAAAGAAGACAGTGAAATTATAACTTAGTTGCGCATTATGAATCAGCGGATGGATCAAATGGGCAATGAATTTGGAGATAGATTGGATAGGTTAGAGAAGCAACGTGTTAATGATCATGGTAGGGTTCAAATTAGGCTTGAGTAAAGAGAATTTAATGTTAGAAGGGCTGTTAGGCGATTGAACACTAATATGGATGATAATGCAGACATGAGTGATGTTGATTTTGAAGATGTGTCTGTGGGACATAGGGGATGTTTTGGATAGCAATAGAATTTTCATTTTATAGAGGGAAATATGGTGATAATTTTCACTAGAGGGCTAATTATAGGTACCAGGACTATAATGCTGAGTTAGGTAGAGATTTGGGTACAATTAAGATGAAATATTGACTTTTCAAATGAAGAATGATCCTGAATTTTATTTAGAATGAGAGGAAAAGGTGAAGTGGATTTTTTAGTGTCATAATTATTTAGAGCATAAGAAAGTCAAGCTTGTTGTGATTGCTTTTACTATGTGGGGTTGCATCATTATGTGTAGTTGGAAGAGATGATGCATATGGTTGTGAAGATAGAGAAACAGCTTAAACAGAAAGGTACCATTCAGCAAAGCCAACCATTAGGCTTTTTGGAACCTTAAAAACCTAATTGGAAGGCTAATATCGGGGGTGGTCCATCACAGTAAAATGAGGAGGGCAAGGCTGAATACCCTAGAGAGAATAAAGACACCTCGGTCGTTGTTAAAGGTAATAATATTACTTCTACTTCTCATAATCATGACATTAAATGCTTTCATTATCTGGGTTTTAGTCATGTTGTTTCACAGTGTCTAAACAAAAGAGTTATGGTTATAAAAGTTAATAATAAGGTTAAGATTGATAGGGAGGGTGAATTGGAAAAGATGCTACCATTGAAGGATGCTGATGATGTTTATGTTGAGTGTCCGATTATGGGAGAGGCACTTATGGTAAAAGAAAGCATTGAATGTATGTCAAGGTGAATGATTCAAAAGGTCAAATGGGGAACATATTCCACACGAGATGTCATATTCATAATAAGGTATGTAGCTTAATTATAGATGGTGGTAGTTGCTCTAATGTAACTAGTATTAAATTGATGAGAAAGTTGAACTTACACACTACTAAACATCTCATACCTTATAAATTACAGTGGTTGAATAATGGCGGCGAAAAGAAAGTGAATAAGTAGGTTTTGGTTGCTTTTTCTATTGGTAAATATTATGATGATGTGTTATGTGATGTTATGCCAATGCAAGCTAGTTATGTGTTGCTTGGTAGACCATGGCAATATCATAGGAGAGTCATGAATGATGGAGTGAAAAAATTGTATTACTTTAAGTTGAATGGTTATAACTCTTGTAACTTTGACACTTAAGCAAATATATGAGGAGCAACTAAAATTGAAAAATGAGAATATGGTTAAAAATGAGAACTTACATATCAGAGGGACCTTCTTTGCTAATAAGGTTCATCTTGGTTTTGATGATGATGTTATTCTTTACCTTGGTGTTGATTTGTTGACCTTAGAAGATGTTTTTCATCATATAGGTTCGAGGTCGAATCTTTTAAAAGAAAAGGAGGATGATACGAACCAAGTCAGGTCCGAATTGGACTTTAAAATATCTGCTAACTAGTTTTGTGAGATCAAAAATATCTATCAAACCATATATTAGAACGAGCTAAAATTTTACATGGAGATACTAAAAACATGGAACTATATCTTAGTAAATTTTTAGGTCAAATACAATTCAGAAACATATTTTTTCAAAAGGTTGAAGTTACTAGACAAATCTTGTCAAATCTGTCAAACTAAACCTTTGTGTATTGTTTGGGACATATCTAGATCTATAGGTGGAAAAGTTCTATGATTCAAGTTGATCTAGAAACCAGATATCTTATGCAAAAAAACACTAGAAAACAGGAGAATTTGGCCTAGATAGGGTGGGGCTAGTGGTATACCACTAGTTCTACTCAGAACATCGTTTCCCTTCAGGAAACAAAAGGTCGATACCTAATTCCACCAAAAAATCTGTTTTGAACAATACCGCTGCCGTAAATGAACAATACCGCAACAAGAAAATTTTTATTTCTCTCTTTTTTTTAGAAAAATAAATAACAATCATAGCGAATAAAAATAATAGCACAAGAATCAACTAAAATTACTTCCTCGGCAATGGCGCCAAAATTTGTTGCGATGTCACGGTCGCACAAATTAATTACCCTAGCTTAAAACACAACACACAAGATAGTATAGAGCAAACGAGGGGTCTATCCCACGAGGAAGGTTCGAGTTAGATTTTTATGCTAGATGATATGCAATTTGAGGGGGGAATTTAGACATTATCTAGCCTAAAGTAAAAGAAAACAGAAAACTATCAAGCGAAATTAAATAAAATCAGAAAATTATCAAAAGAACAAACCTTGGTCGCAAGCACACATCCACCTACAGAAATCATAACTGATCATGGAAACGAAACATCAATTTATATTCTGAATAGTTATCTCTTCTTAACATTGGTTAGTTAACGGATTCGCCATATAACTAACCCTAACCATCAAACAACCGTAGTGTCCGCACTAGTAATTTAATTCAATGACAGCCTTAAGAACTAGATAAGTTGATTAATCAAGAAAACATAACTGTTTACAGTCTATGTTTGATTTGATTGAATGTTCTCCCTAAGATTAATAATGTAGATCCACCACAATTATTAAACTCAGTTGCTTCACAAGTTCATATACCATAACTCTGGTTTTGATATCAAACTTAGCAATAGATTATTTACAATAATAACTTAAAGTCCGCTCTAGTAATTAAAATAAACAATCAAAGAAAAAATAAGCATAGTAGAATAAACACATTCATCATATAAACTAAAAATAAAAGGTAAAATAAATCTCACAGTTCTTGAAATTCAAAGGTTTTTGTATTTATGTAACCAAGAAAAAGAGTTTAGCCTTGCATGTTTGTTAAACAACTAATCAAAAAGAAGGAATGCATGATTTCAGGTTTCTTAGAGCAAGGGGGTGTTTTTCTCTTCTTGGCTGGCTACCCCCCTTCTCTTCTCTCATTCTATTTATATCCTAGGAAACCATAGTCTCTATTTTACAAAATAATCCTCCATTAAGTAGATAATTTACATTTAAGTGCTTCAATAACTATTTTTCTAAAAAAAGAGAAATAGTCTTGCATGAAATCTTCAAGCTTTGACTTAGAAGAGCTAAATTGCTGAAATAAAAACTTAGATGTCGGTTTAGATGCTTCAGAATGTAATTTGGACTCGTTTCTTCACGAAACCTGTTTGCTGACAGAATTCAGTTGTCATCTTTGAAAAATCATATCTCCCTCATATGACATCGTTTCTGGCTGAAATTTGGAGTGTTGATAGGTCTTTGAGTCAGAAACCACCGTGACAATGTGATCAAAAGGTTTGCATCACCTAGGGAATGATTTCATAAGTCGCCTATTCAACAATGCATTAATCTCATTAATCAAGAACTAGTTTTAATATTTGTCCATTCAGTAGGACACTAGTTCCATTAACTAGGAACTAGTTTTAATATCTGTCCATTCAGCATGACACTAGTTCTATTAACCAGAGATTAGTTTCTACAATTCACCTAGTATACAAGGTAGTAATCCTATTAATCATGGGTTAGTTTCTCAATTTTAGCTTTCATGCTTTTCAATTTAAACTAAAATATAATTAAGAAAAATTTCAACTAACAATTATACAATTAAATAGCTTTCATAAAGGTGTTAGATACCTACCTGATGTCTGTGCACATGATGTGGTCATTTGTTGTTGATTGGGCCCTGTAACCTCTCTTATACCACAAAATTAATAATCATTAATCAATTATTTACCATAAGGGTCAATCTCATCTTCCATATAAATTTCAATTTATTACTTATTCGCATTAACACTTTTACAAACAATACAGAGGGATGTTTCCCCAACTGTATCTTACGGGATACCACAATTTGGAACATCTGAGGGGAAGGACAATCCAATGGACCGCCACTTGTGGTACCACTTGGGGCACCCATATCACATTGGAATTCTGCTTACCTAAAACAAATTATAAGATTAATGATGATAGGTATGTTTAGGATAAGAGGGGGAAAGGGTAAGGATAACCCTCAGACCCTAGTATATTGTGTATATAAGAGAAATGAGATGTGTTCCTTTTTTGAGAAATGAGGATTTCGAGATATCAGGAGAGTGGTTAAGAAAGGTGGAACAGTCCCTTATATGAATTCCTATTCTTGAAAATTTACAAGTGGACTGTATGGCCCAGTTACTTTCTGACACTGCCTATACCTGGTGGGAAATAGTAAGGGATAGGAGCACTAGAGAAGAATTATCTTGGGTAGAATTTAGAAAAGAATTTAAGGATAAATATTACTCTCAACAACACTGGAGGAGTAAAGAACAAGAATTTATAGGTTTACAATAGGGAAATATGATAGTGGTAGAATATGACAAAAGATTTCAGAACCTTTCCACTTTTCCTACTAACTTGAATCTAACTAAACAACATATGATTAAGAGATTCAGAGATGGACTCTAATAGGATCTAAAGAGCAGAGTAGTTACTGGTTAGTATAATACCTTTAGAGCATTGGTTGAAGTTGTTCAAGCTTGGGAGGTAGTGTGGAATGAAGAACCATAAGGTACAGACAAGGTTGGTCAGAATCGGGGAAACAAAAGGAGTTGATGTCTTTTACTAGAAAAACACTCATTCTAATAAAAGAAGGTGGATGTCAATAGGCTCAACTTAGCAAGAGAAAGGAAAGATTTCAGAGAAGGGGATCATTTGGTAGATTTTCATAATTAAACCGAGAAGGGTTAGTAAGTGGTGGAACTAGAATGGGAACCAAATAGGTAGTTCAATAGGAATTGCAGAACATGGGTTAGTTGCATATGCATAGTGTAATATCTGTAACTGAGCACATCTAGGCAATTATAGAGTCACAACATGATGGTGTTTTATTTTCCGCTACGAATGACACCATTAGAAAGATTATTGGTATATGGAAGGATGTCATTGGTGTGGGGAATAAAGAAACTTTAAAAGAATTGTCCACAATGAGCCCATACTCAAAGCTAACAACAATCTATCATAATGGATAGGTTTCCAAGAGAACATGTGAGGCTTGCTTAATAAAGAGCCAATGCTAGTAGAGGTCGAGGTCAATGCCGTAATGATAAGACCTAGAGAAGAGTTTACCACCTCAATAAAAAAGATGTCAGAGCTTTCTACAGTTATGGTAGTAAGTATGTTTTTAGTTAATGCACAACAAGGGTATGCTTTGTTGGATCCGAGGGCTACACATTCTTTTATGTCATATAAATTGTTAACAAATTGAATGTGAATGTGTAAACTTGATAGATGGTTAGCTAGTGGTACTCTTTTAAGGGAAATAATGAATGTAGATAAAGTTTATAAAGGATGCAATGTTTAGATATGAGGGTGGAATTTGAGGGTAGATTTAGTGCCCTTAAATATGAATGATTTTGATATAATTCTAGGGATGGGTTGGCTGAGTGTACGTCATGCCAAAATGGATTGTTA
>Ga0325404_1006844_pt1 | contig 11942 bp, 11 predicted proteins | sample PopdelMetagenome_18_FD_205664 | JGI IMG/M metagenome (GOLD analysis project Ga0325404, IMG submission 205664) | Populus deltoides microbial communities from Bellville, Georgia, United States - Xylem-Control-R1 | ecosystem: Host-associated > Plants > Phyllosphere > Stem > Wood/Secondary xylem... | reverse complement strand
TACTTCTGGACTTGTTTTATCTTATTTTTATCTGATCCAGTGCATGTATGCTTGACTCTTACAGTACATTGAAAAGTCCTTTTCAGAGAGGCTATCAAGGTTTAAGGCAATCAAGGAGAAGATAGCAAGTTCATTACAGAGAAAGAAGATGGCTGCTGCTGTTTCTGATATTTTGAGGATGACCTTTAGCTTCCTTTTGCTTATGCTACTAACTTTTTGCATGAAAGCAGTAAAACTGGAGGCGCAAGCTGGGCTTCTTGCTTCTGATGAAGGTACCTGTGTATGTTTAATTTTTTAAAGGTATCATCTACCTTGTAATTTTTTACTAACTCAGACATAGAAGGTTTTTTTTTTCCCTGCAGCGATTGCTTTACTTGAAATAGCAACACAAGTAGGGAAGAGGGACTGGAATAATAATGTGGATCCATGCAGTAATGAGACAAGCTGGGTAACACCAACTTCATCTCAAAGGCCGATGTTTGATAATAAAGTTGTTTGCGATTGCTCATTTCCTGGGGGTGTGTGCCACATTGTTGCCATGTATATTTCTTCTCTTAATAGTCCATGCTTTTTTCCCCCTTTTAATTGATTAACTTCGTCGCATCTATGTGTGGATATGGCAGAGTTAGGAACAAGACAGTATCTTTATCAGCAGCGTTGTAGATAGCTGAATTTTTAGCCTAGGATTGTCTATTTTCTTGGGATTTCACCAAAGTTGTGATGGTAGCTAGCTGAAAGGCCAGAACCCTTTTGAATTAATTTGTAAAAGTTTGTGATATTGTTGGTTTAGCTGATGGATGAAGCAAGATTGAGGTGAAGCTGGGAAATTCAGATGAAATTGTGAAGAAACAATGATCATGCTAAGAATTTAGTTTATTGCAGAGAAATGATGTTTATCTAAGATTTGATTTAACTTTTTAAGCTTTTAGGCTTTAGAATCAATTAAAGAGAAGGTGAGTACTGCTAGATGTCAAAGGATTTTGGGTCCATTAATTGTCTATTATTTTGTATATTCCTTTTTGTAGAAAGTTGATTTGCAATGTTTGAAGTTTGGGATTTTTCACCTTTTAATGAGGAATTGATGGGTCCAAGTGTTCTTGCAAAGCAGATTTCTCAAAGGGCAAGATCTTGCCGGTAGTCTCCCAAAATCTATTGTGAAATTACCTTACCTTAAGAATCTGTAAGAAGTGCTTTCAATTACTGCATCTTTAAATTTTTGCAATTATGAATTCTGAACATATGATTCAATTCAATTAGAGATTCTATCTACCTTGCAGTGATCTGTGGGCCAACTACCTGAGTGGTACCATACCACAGGAATGGGCTAGTACAAAGTTGGAAATATTGTAAGAAATTGATGCATTTTCATGTTTTTTTCTGCTAATGAATTGCTTAGCCTTACTGAATTAATTGATTGCATATGCTGCAGGTCTGTTGCCGTGAACCACTTAACTGGACCAATTCCTAGTTACCTGGGAAGGATTACCACACTTAGATACTTGTATGTGTTTTGTATTCATCAGTTTCTTGTCTCCTTTTCATTTTGAAGCTGTTCAAATGTTTAGCCAGTGGTAATATTGAGGGCCTGCTTTCATGCAGGAACCTTCAGAACAATATGTTTTCAGGAACAGTCCCCCCTGAACTTGGAAACTTGACTAACCTGGAGAATATGTCAGTCCAATCAACCTTTTATCTTAGAAATCCATATCTGGTTATTGAATGGTAAATTTCATGTGATGAATACAGTTGAACTAAGTTGACATCAATTTTTGTTATTGCAGCACTCTTAGTGCCAACAATCTCACTGGAGAGCTACCCCTGGCCCTTGCTAATTTGACCAAATTAAAGGAACTGTAGGTTCTTATAACTTATGGTTTTGGTATTTGATAACAGTTTCATCACTTGAGTCTCTAAGTTTCTTCATTGTCTTCGGTGTTGGGCAAGTGCAGTAGGCTTAGCAGTAATAACTTCATTGGAAGAATACCTGATTTTATTCAAAGCTGGAAACAACTTGATAAATTGTATGTGCTTCTTTCCACCACAAATTCTAAATCTTATCATTGCAGCTCTGGAAGCAGAAACTAATCAACCTCAAATTTTATATTAACAGAGAGATCCAAGCTGGTGGTTTCTCAGGACCGATTCCTTCAAACATTTCTCTCTTGACTGGTATAACTGAACTGTAAGTTGTGTTCATTGGTCTTAGTTAATATGTAATCTTGTATTCTTTTACAGATGCAAAAGCTTCTTCTATAAAAACATAGACATCTCACATTTATATGTGGTTATTATTTCCCAGAAGAATCAGTAACTTGCTTGGAGATGGTTCAGAGTTTCCAAACATAGAACCTATGGAAGGCATGACCTATTTGTGAGTCATTCTCGCAATTGATGCAGTCATATCAGGATATTTACAATGCAGTATTTAGCTTACATGAAAGAAATGTATGATGCAGGATGTTAAGCAACTGCAACTTGTCAGGATCTTTTCCCCCATACTTGACAACAATGACACGACTGAAAGTTTTGTAATCTACCCTAACCCTTATTGTCAATTTTGTCATTCTTCCATACAAATATTGTTATATGAATTCCAAGCATACTTAGAGCAGCCTACTTTAGATTGCTAATTAGTTATTATTTGTACCTTTTTTCAAACAATTTCCATAATGTAGTGTTACAAATAATCTGTGCTTCCTTTTCTTTCTGGTTACAGGGATCTCAGTTTCAACAGATTGAAAGGTGATCTTCCAACAAATTATGATTCCCTAGTAAGCTTGGAGAAAATGTAAGTATTCTAGATTCACGAGGGTGGCTTTCTTCAGTAGTCATCTTTTGTTAGTTTGCAACCCAAATCCAGCAGCAAGTGCTCTACTTAAGTATATTAAACTAGCTCAGATTTGATATTTAGTGTATACGATAATTCATATGATCATCTTGTGTAGTTTATGTGTCTGATAGGATATTCTTATTGTCCCAAGCCATCAACTAAGCTTCAAAATTGTTTTCCATTCTCAGGACAGGATTTGGCAACAGTAGTCATGGATAGATATTCATTTGAATGATAATTTTTGCTTGTTGTGTAGGTATCTTACAAGGAACATGCTTTCTGGATCCATCCCAACCTGGATTGAGAGCAGAAATACTCGCTAGTATGCTATTTTTCTTAATTTCTATATGAATTATGTTAGAAATTTCAGTTCATAATATATTTATTATTCTTTCCTAGGAAACGTGTACTTTTATATAAAAAAAAAACCTTTGATGCATGCATAATACAGAGAATTATGGAATTCTTTATCCATCCACTCTACCATGTCATATGAATGACTAAAATGATTGACTTTTACCGGAAACTTGAGTTTGCCCTTGTCGTGTAAGAGCATAAAGTCATTATTTTTATAGTTTTGAAGGATTAATGATTGGTCTGTAGCTTAAGAATAGTCCTAGATTTTGAAGAATAATCAAGCTATATCCAATTTCAATATCTTTAAAGTTTATGTCAATAACTTTATCAAGTATTCTAAAAATTTGTGCAAAGTTGTCTGAATGTTGAAAGAAGCTGTCTTTGCATGCAGTGAATTCGATCTATCTTACAACAATTTCACTGAAATCCCTTCGCCACCTAATTGCAAAGAAACACTGTAAGTTTGACTTCTTTTTCCTTGTCTTTCCTTTAATTGGGGAATATCAGCTTCCTCTGTGTCTGCATTCAAAATTAACTTCTGTGTTGGTTTGGCAGGAATTTGTTCAAAAGTTCTTGGGGAGGGAACTACTCGTAAGCTTCTACTCCAATAAGATGTCATTTCATTTTCTCCTCTTTTTCAGTTTCTGTTTTTTAAGATAAGCTGACGGTTCTCTCTCGCCAATCTGTCCAGGAAACCTGTTGAATGCCTGACTGATTATTGTTCAAAAGGTACTTAAAATTATGGTATATGTTCTTCTTTGTTTTGTAATGCTATGACGTTTTATGTTCAGTCAGATATCCCAAAGTAAATTACATTTGTTTCTTGTGTTCTCAATGCTCATTAATAACCATCAACATTTTCACAATTCTGTGTAGACCAATACTCGGTGCACATAAATTGTGGTGGACCAGAAACCACCATCGGAAATACCATCTATGAAGCAGATGATGAGCCTGGAGGTGCAACAAAATATGTACCAAAAAGAGAGGTTTGGCAATTAAGTACCACAGGACATGTTTGGGATGTTCGTCCTACTGCAGATGACTACATGGCACAAAATAAGTCCATACTCAGAATGAGCAACTCTCAACTGTACACAAATGCACGCCTCACTCCTTTGTCTCTCACATACCACGTGCGCTGTCTAGTAAATGGGAATTACACTGTGAAGCTTCACTTTGCAGAAATAGTAATGAGGGACAACAAATCCTTCTATAGTCTTGGAAGAAGGATATTTGATGTTTATATTCAGGTATTAAAGATCACATATTTATTCCTTTTGTAATAAGAGACTAATTGATTGAAGAATTGTTCTTGCAGGACATAGTTGTGTTAAAGGATTTTGATATTGTAAAGGCAGCACAAGGGGTAGATAAGGTATACATTCATAATTCTACAGCATTAGTTACGGATAGAGCTTTAGAGATCCGCCTTCATTGGGCTGGGAAAGGGACGACAACATCACCAAAAATTGGAATATATGGTCCTTTAATATCAGCCATTGATATAGAATCTCGTGAGTCATACCATTTATATCTGAAATTTTGATATACACTTCAATGTTGCATGGAGTAGGTTGATGTATAATGAAGCGGATAGAAATGAATAACTCTATAATCTGACATTAATTGCTGTTTCTGTTTCAATTTCTGCATAGAATTCAAGCCTCCTAATAAAGGCAAGAGGAAGAGACTCATTGTTGCTGGTGCTGTGGTTTTGCCATTGTTCTTCATTTTCGTGCTTCTATTTACTCTTTGGTGGAAAGGTTATCTTGGAGGAAAGAAATCAAGGGATCCGGGTACTGTATAAACATTATTTCGATCTGCGAGTTCTATTGTTCCTATTAATACATACTTTAAAAAATGAAAATTAGCAACCTCAAGGCTGTGTACTGTAGGATTGCAAAAAGTATTTGTTCTTCCCTTTCACAGTGATGATTGTGTGACCTAATTTGTTCATCATATAAGGTTTTTTGTCACATGCTTGTCTTTTTCACGCAGTAGGATGGCTCATGTTAAGATGCTAGGAAGGAGAAGTAGGCATGTCTAAAATCTGAAATGTATCATTTTTGGTCTCTCAGATTTATACAAGTGTGGTGCAAGGCTGAGATCTTTTCACCATGAGTGACATGTATTTTTACAAGTTAGTTTTTTCCTGATGAATCATTTGTGCAGCACAACTTATCCTCTTTGTTCCTTGGGCAGAACTAGTTGGGTTAGATCTGGTAACTGGTATCTTCACCTTCAGACAAATCAAAGCTGCAACAAATGACTTTGATCCAGAAAACAAACTTGGAGAAGGTGGTTTTGGAAGTGTCTACAAAGTATAGCGCAACTTTTTCTTTCATCTTTCTACTTATCAAGTATTTTCTTTTTTCTTACACTTTATAACATTGAAGAATGACCTGAGTGAATCCATTTCCTTATTTATCTAAAATTTCTTCTCGTTTCAGGGAGTGCTATCAGATGGTACTATAATTGCAGTTAAGCAGCTTTCGGCCAAATCAAAGCAGGGAAATCGTGAATTTGTGAATGAAATAGGAATGATTTCTGCTTTGCAACACCCAAATCTTGTTAGATTGTATGGATGCTGCATTGAGGGGAAGCAATTGTTACTGGTATATGAATACATGGAAAACAATAGCCTTGCACATGTTTTGTACGGTACGCTATGCTCATTTCCTTCAAGTATCGTTTATAAATTGATTTAAGAAACTAAAGCACTGTGAATGGATAACAGAAAGTATTAAGGTACAAAGCTTGATTGGTTGGGCTATGCATACTGATTACAGGAAAAAAGGAAGACCAGAGAAAGCTAGACTGGCATACTAGGCGGAGGATTTGTGTTGGTATAGCAAAAGGTCTAGCTTTCCTGCATGAGGAATCCACTCTAAAAATTGTTCATAGAGACATAAAAGCTACAAATGTCCTCCTTGATGGGGATATGAATGCCAAAATTTCTGATTTTGGCATGGCAAAGCTTGACGAGGAGGACAATACCCATATCACCACCAGAGTTGCTGGAACTATGTGAGTATCTGATATCTCCCCGTTTCACTCTTCAGCTAGTGTTTGTGCATATCTCCAGTATCACTGCAGCTTTCTTTTTCAAGTAGTTTGGTTAAACAAAACTAATATTTGACTAATGTTGACCTTGATCAGAATACAATAATTACGATATAGATGGGCATATTTACTGACAACCTCAGTACCACTATGAATGAATTACTTAAATTTAGCATTTTTTTTTACTTGTTTTAGTGAAGCTAAGTTCATTGAGTTATTTTTTCCCGTGCAGGGGATACATGGCACCAGAATATGCATTATATGGTTACTTGACCTATAAGGCAGATGTTTACAGTTTTGGTGTTGTTGCATTGGAAATTGTTGCTGGGATGAACAACATGAGATTTCGACATGATGAAGATTTTGTATGCCTCCTAGATTGGGTAAGTTGTACAAGTTCCATTTATTCTGTGCAGGCAATACAAGCTCCACAACAGACTAGGGTAGACTACTTTAAGACTATACACACACACACACACACACACATATATATATTAAAAAAAAAAAAAAAAAACTGATACTGAATATCATATTGTATCTTCGAAGACAGCATACTTTTTACAACCAGCTTAACGTAAGTAAACTGCTAAATTCCATACATTCTCGTCTAATCAAGTCCTTACTTTTTGCGAACATGAGATAGCATAACAACCACTACATGTTTGTTTTCTGTTGTCTGTTTGTTCATGTTCAGTCACTTAGTTACTTTTTTCCTTTTGGTTTATTTCAGGCTCTGAATTTACAACAAAATGGAGACATAATGGAGCTGGTTGATCCAAAATTAGGGTCCGGATTCGACAAGAAAGAGGCTGTTAGAATGATTCAAGTAGCACTGCTATGCACAAACCAATCTCCAGCACTTAGGCCTAAAATGTCTGCAGTAGTAAAAATGCTTGAAGGAAAGGGTGATGTTCAGGAATTAGTCATGGATCCAAGTACATTCGGTGATCCATCGAGGTTCAAGGGTTATAAACACAAGCCTGATCAATCTTCATTCAGGAACATCAGTGAAAATCAGTCCCTCATGCGTTCGTCAGATGGACCATGGATTGATTCATCATCTACATCAGCCCAGGATCAGTATCTTGATTAATCAATAATGATTCTAGCATGTAATGATATGCTTATAAAATAACTTAGTCAAAGTTGCAATCTTACAACAGAAGCTAATTTCACATTGTATAGAATTAAACTAGATGCCATGCCCGCTTGGGCTTGTGTGTTGTCGTAGGTTTTTTTAAAAAATAAAAAACAATTATATAAAGAAAAGCTATCACAATCCATAATTTTTCAAAAAAAAAATTATAAAACTAAATTTTAATTTTTTAACCAGTTTAATATTTAAAAAATTAAATAAACAAAGAAAATTTTGAAAAAAATCATTTTAAAATTAAATAAACAAAGAAAATTTTGAAAAAAATCATAACAAAAAAACAAAAAGAAAAACAATTATGCAGAAAAATACTATAGCAATTTATAGTATTTCATGAGAAAATCTATAGTTGTAATTCTTAACCAGCTCAATATAAAAAAAAAATTAATAAAGATAATTTTGAAAAAAATCATGTGGGGGAACACTGTAGCAATCCACAGTGTTTAAAAAAAACTACGAAGTTAAATTCTCAACCAGCTCAATATGAAAAAAATAAAATCGACAAAGATAATTATGAAAAAAAACAAAAAAAATCATAAAAAAACCATGTGGGGAAATATTGTAATAATCTAAAAAAATACAAAGTTAAATTCTCAATCAACTCCATATTAAAAAAAATAAAATCAACAAAAAAATTTTTGCAAAAAAACACAAAAAAAAAGAAAAAAATGGAAAAAAGAAGAAGACAATTTTGGAAAAAAATGGAAAATAGAAAAAAAAACATGTAGGGAAAGTTAAAGCTAAATTCTTAATCAGCTCAATATTAAAAAAATTCAACAAAGATAATTTTGAAAAAAAACATGCGGGGAAACACTGTAGCAAAACAAAAATCATATGGGAAAACATTGTAACAATCCACAGTATTTTAAAGAAAAAAACTACAAAGCAAAATTTTCAACCAGCTTAATATGAAAAAAAAAATCAACAAAGATCTTTTTGAAAAAAAATAAGAAAAAAATTCATGAAAAAAAGAAAAAAAAAACTCATATAGAGAAACATTGTAGTAATCCATAATGTTTTTTTTAAAAAACTACAGAATTAAATTTTTAACCAATTCAATATTAAAAAAAATCGACAAAAATAATTTTGAAAAAAAACATTAAAAACAAAGAAAAAAACAAAAAAAAAACATGTAAAACCCCCCAAAAAAAAAAGGAAAAACGAAAAGCAATATGGAGAAAAATAAAAATAAAAAGACAATAAAAAAACAAAAAAAAATATGTAAGAAAAGCTACAGTAATAGTTCGCACACATTTTAAAGTATTTGTTAATAAATATCTACAAAGAAGCAGTATATGACTTAACAGAAGATACTGGCTATCTGTGTTCGACTCTCCTTCAGCCATTTGCTGAGACTTTTATTCTGAGAGTGCTTGGCATTTTCTCTTCCGCTTTGCTGTTGGGCTAGCTCCACTGTGTAACTATCAAGTTCTTTGGGCTAACCTACACTGACATCCCTCAAATTTATGCCTATTGTCAATTTGGTCCTGGAACTCATAATTACATGAATGTGTTCATACAAGCTGCACCGCTACAACAAACAGAAGGTTCACATCTAGCCCTGCCCCACTATCAGACAAGGCCTTGGCATATCCAAAGCCAAACCATCGGCAACATTTTTTCCTTTTCTTTTGACATGGGATATCTTCCAAGCCCTGAAGTTATTGAGGTCAAACTTTCATCTTGGATTGAGCCTCCTGTCACAGAAAAGTCCACTTTATTCTGCTCCATGCCCTTGACCACACTAGCTTAAAACAAAGACAAAAAAATCGTCAAAATGCTCTCCACGGCAAATCTCATTCCCCGTAACATTGTTGATGCTCCATGAGTAAATTGTTTCTTTAATATTTTGACCATGACAAGCCAAATCTTCCAATTTGACGCAGAATGGAAGCATGGTAAGCAGATCATAAAAAGATAAATTGTCTAGCTGAAAGGCTTGATTACGTGTTTTTGTTTGGAATATAAAGGTAGATAAATTGTCTATCAATAAAATGTTTTCAGAAGCATGGCTTAATATTCTTGAGGTACGAAATAGTATATGTTGCCCCATTTCTTGAGCTGCTGTTTTAACATATCAGCTGTGAAGTACCTAAATGGCATAGCGTAATGGCAAAGGTTTTGGGATTTGCACAGCAGGTCTCGAGTTCGAGTCAGGGCGTGCACCTCTTGTAAGAGCCTGGAACAGCCGGGGTTTTATTCCCTCACCTGGACCCACAAAGTGCGCTTTCTGGGAAGTGAGGTTTCCTCGAATCCAAAAAAAAAAAATATATCAGCTGTGAAGAGACCAGGAAAACATAAATATAAAAATATCTGTTATCTCTGAAGTCTGAATTATGTTCCTTCAATTAGAGCTTGATTTTAAATAAATGGCTGATATCATAGGGGTAAGCATCAGAAGGAAGAAAAGCAGTGTAGGATCTTCTTGCGGTGAATTGGTTGAGAGCCTCGGTAGGATGAAAAGCGTCCCAAATACATATTCAGTCCTGTTTTTGCATGGATTTGAGTTTGGAATACATTGACCATCACTGCGTACTGGACAGCATCCAACATCTACAACCTTGAATCCTGCATCAATGCACAAAACAAACACTTGTCATTATCTAGCTAGAAATAGTAATAGTAACATGCATCCACGGAGCAGTAATATTAAACTTAGGTATAGCTCGGTCAAAATTTAATTTGAAAACATAATTTATAAAAAAAATCATTTTATATATTTTAAAAAAAAATCTTGAAACAATATTGTTTTAAATTAACTTGGATCAACTTGTATAATTTATAATCTAAATTTAGTTACTAGAAATGAAATTGGCTAAATTTTATAATTTTGTTATGGAGAGCCAAATAACTTATATTTTTATTTATGTATGGATGAAATCTTTTTCATATAAAATTCTCATGATATAGAAGACTTATCATAATTGAAAATATCATAATTGAAAATTCATTAATCATGCTAAAATCATCAATCAAGTTGTTCTTCACAAAAGCATGTAATGGGGGTCACATCAAGATAATTATTTGGGACCTATGGTTGAGATGATCATTGTTATTGGGGCCATCCAATTGTTCAAATAATGCGTTACCTATAATTTATGGTGTTATGGGGGAAAAAAATAGGTTGGCTACAATTTGTTCAATCAATTTTGCTACTATTATTATTATAATAAAAGTTAAATATAACAAGAAATCACTGTAAATCAAGAAATTTTTAACTATGAATTATAATAGTAGTTTTACTTTTAATATTTTATCTTTACACAAGATGTTTTTATGATTTTTTTTTTCAGTAAATAGATGGCGCCTACGCAATTAAAAAGATACATGTAATGTTTTCCGGTATAGTTAAATCTAGCCATCTATCTCCTCACTCGATATGCACCTTTAATTGCTTATAATATTGAACAATTAATACCTTGGCAAATTGTTCAGGGGTGTATATAGCCTGCTTGTGTTGTAATAACCAGGCACAAAGTAGTTGTTTAGGTAGTCATCTCCCAAACAATATTCATTGTGCATTCAATTATTTGTCTACTTGCAATATTGAAATATTAAGACATGATTCAAGTTGGGTTTTAAAAGAAAAATTAGAGGGGAGATGACTTGATTAAATTTAAATGATTTAATAAATTAATTTGTGATTTGATCTATCTGGTTTGGTTTAAAAGAAAATTAAAACAATATTATTTTAAAATTATTTTTAAAAAATATAAATTTATTTTAAATTAACCCAATTTAATATATGTTAGACATTACTTTGATCTTTGAACCAAATAATGCGCCGATATGGGTTAATAACTTTTGACAACACAGCATAAATGCAGTCAGAATAATTAATTTGGTACCAGTTGCTTTCCAGTCTCATCACGAATGCCTGCTCCCCCAGATGCATAATTAACACCAATTAGTATGTCCCTCCCTCTAGCAGTTGCAAATGATGGAATAATTTTGTCAAGGCCCAAAAGTTCACCTGCACATGGCAGAATGTAGTATCTAATTAGCATCCAAAATATGCCAAAAAAATAAAAATCATGCCGCATGAACCAGCATTTCCAAACCAAAATGCAAGTGATTATGAGTAATTAAGCAGAGTAAGGAAGGCAGGACCTATAACATCCACCGTGGTTCGGCCGTTAGTAAACCTTCCAGTGGTGGTTTGGTTAAGGAAACGGATGCCGAACGGGTGGTAATTGGCTTTAGCAACGGTTGCAAGGTTGTTGTTGTTGCCATTATCTGCCAAGGAGTCTCCGAAAATGAAAAAACACGGCACTTGTGGAGCTGCATGAGCACAATAATCTTGCAATTATGACACCAACTTCAGTAGCACAAGTATCGCATAACATGTTTTAATCTTGCATGCCATGTCTAATCTATTAGAACAAAGTTTGAGAAGGGAAGGTAGAAAGTTATGCAGAAGTAAGTGAATCGCCAAAGTACGAGAACTAAGAAGGGACCGCAGCAATGATGCTAACAGCTAAGGTATGCCAAAATGTGGGTCTATATAGTGTAGAGAGGAATAGCAAAGGTAGGGAC
>Ga0325404_1006833_pt1 | contig 11949 bp, 4 predicted proteins | sample PopdelMetagenome_18_FD_205664 | JGI IMG/M metagenome (GOLD analysis project Ga0325404, IMG submission 205664) | Populus deltoides microbial communities from Bellville, Georgia, United States - Xylem-Control-R1 | ecosystem: Host-associated > Plants > Phyllosphere > Stem > Wood/Secondary xylem... | reverse complement strand
CAGTTGCGTGTTCTTAGATGTATGCCCTTCCAAAATCTTCTCTTCTAGGACACGATCGAGCAAGATTAAATGCATCGATGTACTAGATATATATCCTTCTTCATTTTAACATATTGAACACTAGAGATGATGATATTGTACAAGTTTTTATGAAGGTTCGGCTCTATTTACTTGAACAGAAGTGGGTACGAAGGAATTTGCACCTTCATGGAGGCAAAGATGAAAATGAATAAAAAAAAAATATTTGATTTAATCGGGTATAAAATAATTAGAGTATCCTCGACTCGGTGAATCTCTGTACCCGAATGTGTGTGTATATATATATAATTTACTATATTTATCTAAAATAATTTGAATAATTTTTTTAAATGCTTTGTGGCCATCATCCTAATGGCTTCATGAGTTTAATTTTTGATGTACCCTTTAACTATTCCCAATAAAATTTGGATGATCCTATTCATGAATAATAAATAAATTAAAAGATTTATCATTGCTTGATTAGATCAATATTTATTTTCTTCCATTAGAAAAAGTTCTTCGTAAATCGTAATTATTTGCACGTCATGATCAACCTTAATTATCGAACATGGGGTTCGCCAAAATTTTCGTATCTTCCTCCTTCTCAATAGTCTCCGGGATCTTACTGTTACCATTACTCCTGAGCTTTGGTCAATGGGACACAAAAAATGAGAAATAAAACGAGAAGTGATTGAACATTTGAACCTCAATTTCAATTCTCCTACCATTACCTTGTTCCAAGTCAAGAATTATTGCTTACCTGAAAACAAAGAAAGTCATCATGTACATGAATCCTGTTTCTTTTCCCCATTCATTGTATGATCCAAACAGGTTATAAATGGGGTGCGGGAACAGAGAAAAAGTTAGGTCCTGTTAGCTTTCACAGCTCACACCAGCATCTTCCTCTCTTTTCACCTATAATAATATAATGAAAGCTATTTATGTGCCCTACGAAACAAACGTACGTGGCTCTCCATTTCAAATGACATGTAGATGTAATAACTTGGAAATATCTTTATAGGTTGTGTGTTTTTTTTTATCATTATAATTATTTTTATATCAATTTTTATGTTAATCATATATCGTTTTTATTTAATTAAAAATAACTATCAATTTTAATATGAAAATATTCATGAAAAGTTGTTTCTTTAACCTTATTAAGGTGGTGATTTTTGCTTAATTTTTTTTAAAAAAACACACTGGCCCTTTAACCATCAAACAAATTAATGGTTATACTTTAATTAATTAAGAGATAATGTAATCATTTCATCATAATATAAATATTTTTTAAAGATTGTACAAGGTTATTTTAGTAATTAGATTTTTTAATGCACAGTTAAATTACTAGGTAACTCTTGAATAAAATACTTCAATGCTTTCTGCACAAGTATATAACAATATAATCACTATATTATTCTTACCATTCGAATTTTTTAAATCTTGTTTTCAGGTACTTGATTTTAATTTTATCATGGTTTATTTTCCGAAATTACTTTAATTTGGCCGCGGCAACGCGCGGCAAGATATCTAGTTTTATACTAGTTAATTCCTGTTCTCTATGGCAGAGGGAAAGTAAGTGGGTCTCACCAAAATGAGACCATCAGATGGGCCCTAACGGACCCAGATAGATTGTACATCTGGGCCTAGAAGAGTGTGGTTTTCTTTTTGTGATGGCAGACATTCAAGTAGAAAGATGGTGAAAGCAACTTATCGGGACTCTGAGTTCGTTGTCCAATGTCTACCTTTTGGCCCCATTATTTGTGGAATGTCTGTGTATGTGCTTCCAAGATTAGCCGTAGCTCGAGTTTTCACCTTTCAGGTTTTCTTTTACAGTATGTGAATTTTATCTTTACCTTTTTTTTTAAAAAAGAAAAAAATTGAATCTGAAATGATAATGTGCATAAGTATTACAATGTCATTTAGCATTTTTGTTACACAATCTCTCGTTTAAAATTGCTGGGATTTGTCAAATCTATAAAAAGACTTCGAAGCTCACGATGAATTTCTCATAAATTTGACTTTCCTTACATCTTAGAATTTACCTGCATTGTTCTTTTTACTATGAAAATAAAAAAATTTCATAAAGAAGGAAGTATTTTTGCTAGCAAATTCTTGAAAAAAATATGCTTCACTTTCTTGAACCGAAAAAATGTGTTTTCAGGAAAGTGAAAGGAATTGAACAGAATTAGGATATCTATGAGTAGAGAATTCACACAAATGAAAGGTTATTGTTTCTTCTTTCTTCTTCTTCTTCCTCTTTTTTTTTTTTTTTTTTTTTGGAAGAAGTCATAGATAAATGGAAGGGATGCATGTATGCAAACAAGTCTAGTCAAACATCAAAGGGTCGGTCAAAGACAGTAAATGCCAGTTGCATTATCAAAAGACAACTGTAGAGACAAGCCCCATGTTCCAAATCTGTTTCACATGAAACCAAACCCACATGCCACAAGCACTCTCTGTGGATTGGGTCAAGACATGCCTGGACCAAGTTTTCAGAGTTTCAGATGATCATAAAGCCAATTCTATCCTACTCTAATCTGACTTCACTTCCAGTCCTGGCTATCTAGCCTCTTTAGAGAAGAACAATGTGGACACCATTAGCTAGCTACAGCTAGGCGTTCACGATTGCATATTCACGACAAGAACACCAGAGCTAAATTTTATCCAAGATGCGGCCGTCACGTGTTTAGGCAAAGATTCCAGCCAGCTTGGAAATTTATCTACCAAGCTAAAATGTCTTGTATGTGCTTTAGCTGGCTGTTACATATGTGGAACCATACCAGAAGCATGGACCAAGTACAAGAACATCTAATGGTTTCAACAACTGGTGATCAAAATTCTCCATCATCGCCCCATTTGAAGCGTTATTGCAAGCAGTAGGTTCTATATGATTGTTAAGCAATATCATTGCTTGAAACTAATTAGTCAATCTTAAAATGAATTGAGATATTACTATGAATAGAAGTACTGTTTCTGTCAAGATGTACTAAAAGGATTAGATCCATTAGTATTTAAATAGGAATGCTAAGAGAAACCTTAATTATTTGTTCCCAGGATCGAAGACAAAAGGAAAAGGAAACCCATTTTGTTAGAAGAGCTGGGTGGTACAACAAAATAGCTAGAAGCAAGAGAGACAGTATCACATGAGAGATCCTGGGTTTCCATAAAGAACAAGCAACATGAAGGGCCTGAGTTTATATATTCTATCGTTGAAGAGAGATCTTTATAGTTGGGATATTTGGGCATCTTAAAGAATGTTTTAGGGTGAGAAAAGGACAAGTGACCGGTGATGAGGATGGCCATAAGGACTAAGCAAGAACTTGGAGGATCTTTGCCACCATTACAAGGCCATATGGGCGTGTTCCCATTATTTTAAGGCAAATATTAAATCAAATAATCTCTAAATACACAGCTATAGTTTCCTTGCATGCACTAACTCACGCCTTGTCTATATATGTCCCCTTCCAATCTCCTTCAATACCTACCAATTATTCGTAGAATTCCAACTTGATATATAAAATTGAAAGTCATGCAACTTGCTTCTATGTATACCTTTGATTAGACTATTAGAGAGTTCTTGACAAGCCTTAAAACTGATCAAGATTCCGGGGCTCAGTTGCAGTCATTAAGATAAGAAAAGGAAAGGTCCTCGAAATATATAGTGCACATTCTGTAGTAGCTAGCTCTGAATCGACAACTCTACTGAAAGGAAATCAATTAATGTTCAAGGTTTTACCACAAGAAACACCAAAATTTCGCCTCAAAACATTATCGCTAAGATATTAAATCACAGACAACTTAGCATGATCTAGACCGCCCTTCACCGATTTGTCTTCAAGTACAATTAATACATGGAGGTCATTCCTCAGCAACATTAATCTTGATGTCACATCCAAGGGTTCGCATCATTATGGGACAGTGGGTAATGAAGAACAGAAGGAGGCCATGCAAAAGAGGTGCTGTGTTATAGCATCGTTTCAGGATTTTACATGGGGACAGATGTCGTACCAAATGAATAATTGCTTGATTTAATTCTCCAGCTGTTTGCAAATGCACCTCATGTTTCTCACTCTCATTATTTTCAGCTCACATTATATAATGAGGTTTGACATTTTTCCAGATTAATGCTGCTTAATTCTTATGAAATACTAGCTGCAAGCAATAAATTTTAAAACAAAATAATGGGAAAGTCAATATTAATTCACTCAACCGTCTTTTAATTTTTTTTTCCCCTTTCTATGAGCAACATTCAACAATCCTTAGCTACGTGAGGCACTTGAGAGGCAATAATTGCCATTGGAATTTGTTATGTTAGAGTTGCGATGAGCATTAAGATTTAAGACAAATTTGGCCCAGTGGCCCCATGAGCACATAATATACGCGCCGATTAGCCATTAATACAACTCTGTAGCTGCATAGAACAGGAGCATAATGGCTTGGTATTAATCTGTCCATACAAGCTAGACCCGTTGTACACCTAGTGGACTTTCGATGGATATTGTATTTGATTTTGAACCTTCTTGAGTAATTTCTTTCTATCACTTCAAGCATTATAATACTGATGTTGATGGCATTGAGGCCCATGAGAAAGTGTGGACTCATTACCTTGACAGCAGAAAGGCCTTTAGGCGAAGATTGGGCACTTAAAACTGTGGGTTCCTCCAACCGGAAAGCTGGTGCGGAAACGAGAGTCCTTCAAGATTATGATGGGTGTAGGCAAAGTCAATATGATTTTGAGAGATCCAGCTGTATGGAGTTGTTATTAGAATATGATGATAAGTTTGAGCTATTAGATTATTGCTATTATTACCACCATTATTGTAACTTTTTGTGTGTCTTTTTGAGCATTCATGCGTGGGGAAAGTACACTTTAGGAATGGTCTTTGGTTACATGATGGTTTTGAAGGACTGCCCAAAAGGATAAAGATTTTGAGAGTGTGAAATGGTTTCTTAAAGAATCAAAAGCCGCAGGATTTCAAAGACAAAATGAAGAAATTTTGTTATTGACGTCATGGAAATGATTTATACTCCTTTAGGCAAAAGCTGTAGAGAAAACATGGAGTCCATGATGATGGCAAGTCTAACAACTTGACAGTTAAACTTTTATCTTTCTTCTGCTCAATTCACCTCAATTAACATTTGATGATATAACTTTTTTGGATGCTACTCTTTCCACAATTGAAGTGCTTTAGTTCTACATTAATTCATCAAAATCTTCTGGGATTCACTCTTTTTTTCCTTTCAAAAGTGTATTGATTGTAAACCTTTAATAACTTTGCTTTGAGAATTTACTGTCTTGTTTGTAGAAAAATTCCATCTCTGTCACAAAGAAAAGGATTAAACATTAAAAAGAAAAGAGAATACTGTTTCATTTTACTTTCTTAGAAAAGAGTTTTGACCCGATTATTCGTTTGCCAGTTTTTCACTGTACAGGAGGCCAGAGTCCCAAAGAACTAGGGAACGAAAGACAGGGCATAGATACCACCAATTAAGGTTGTTCCAGGCCCCGTTCATCTCTACTAGCTTAATTGGACTAGGCGAACAATGTTCTCCTTTAAGCCCATTGTAGGAAACCCAGGTTTTGATTTAGCCCGTAGAGATGTTTTTAATAGATATATCCCCTGTCTGCTACCCGAGTCACACTGCTCTTGCGAACAAGGAACTGGTGACATAGGACTTTTTCAATGTTGTGGAGGAGCTGATTACTGATAGAGAGGATGTTCCAATTAACGAGGAAATAGAGACGACAACAACAACAACAACAACAAAAAAGGTGGTTTTTCTCAATCATATAGAATACTGATATTGATATAGAACTTGGGTTTTTGTGACTTCTGAAACGAAGCCATTAAGCGAGGTTAACTTTAAGATTTGGAACCAAGGGCATTCCAGCCGAGGGTGATGAACTTGTTGAAATAATCCTTCCCTTTTAACATGTACTAGGATTCTTTATGTGCAGAACAGCATTACCTAATTTATCTTGACAACGACAGAGCAACCCACTGCAAGAATTGAGAAAAGCGAATGAACTGGGCCAGCAGTTGAGAGTGTTTAATAGAAATATTTCCTTTTTATTCAACACCAACAATAACTAGCTTGACAACCTGTTCATCAGGCTTTGGGAATGATATTTATGTGCTAAGCATCGCTAGCCCCTCTAGCTTGATGTGAATTGTTAGCACAAAATATGAATTTACGAATTCAATTATACAAACAGAAGTGCCAAGTTCTTATTTTGATATGCATGAATCATCAGAGGAATGTTATGGCCTTCTGTTTCTAACCCACTGGGGCTGTTCCTTGCTCAATTAAAATTGCACTTCTATGAACTCTCTCTATCATGTAATGAATGATGGTGAAGTTTCTCCATCATGAGACGAATGATTAATGGCATGGACCAAGACATGGATCGAACTTTCTTTCTCTTTTTTATTTTCAAGAATATGACCTAACAATCATTTGTATGGCCCTCGTTGAAGAACACATCAATGTTGCCTTTGTTCATGGTAACACACGATAACCACATTTAGATCCCCGAATATTTTGGTTTTGATAAAAGCTACATGTGTGATCACTCCAAGGGAGCCTTCTGTTAATTATCTTGAAAATTAATTGAAAAAAAGAAGAGAGTAAAACACAAGTAAAATTTTTAGCAAGACAAAATATGAAGAAATGAATTGCCAACTGGGCAAAATCCCCTTGGAAACCAGCAGCACCTGAAGGGATCCAGCAGCGAAACAATGAGAGTGATCACACACATACATGTCATGGTTCGGTGTCAAGTAGCCACCCAGAACCTTGTGGTATGCTGTTCACCAGCAAAAATCCGAAACTCCAATTCCAAAGGTCTGAAACGAATCAAAACTGAATGAATATAAATCCAGCAGGGTACCTCTAGCTAGCTGCTCTCTTTATATCTTGGCAGTAAGTCATCAGTGATACAAAAGATTATGCCAGGTTCCTGCCATCTGATGCCAAGAGTTCGAGCCTGACACGATAAAATATAGCTATCCATTTTCTTCATAGAAATCAATTGCAGTATTTGATAGCATGCCATTACTGGATTGCTATTTTTCACACTTCTTGTTATGTCATCATCATCACTGTTAAAAAGATCTCATCTTTTACTCTTATAGGATAAAGATATGGCCAGTTATGTCCATCAGAAATCACCAATGGGTAAATATAAGGTAACGATATGGCCAGTTATTCCAAATAGTGAAATTGACCGATAAAATTTTGCATAGGTCTTCCCTTCTTTGTTTCTTTTGCTTTCTTTCTTGTCTAAGATTTGGCTTTTCCATGTTTTGTTGCTTTCCTCTAAAACTGTCACATCTCGCCATTTCTTGTACTACTTGGTGTTATGTCCTGAACACTAATTTTTTTACCCTCAATCCCTTTTCTACTTTCGGCTTTTCTGCATTTCGCCTTCCTTTTATCCATGCTTCAACATTAATACCACCAATTTATGTCCATGAAAGTGCATTTTCAGCTACACAGTTATGAAATGCAACTTAAACATCAAGGAGATGGGTTTGCTTCTTCTTATATGCTTTTAGTTAATAGCTAGGTAGTAGTTACATGGTTGTTTGTAATGAAACTAGTTTGTTCATAACCTAGGAAAGCTTCTGTGGATATTATAAAAGAAAGGAAAAGCATCGGGAAAAGTTTAAATTGAAATTGAAACCGATTCCTCTCTCCCCTGTCTGTATCTTGTCCTGCTTCATCTAGTGGTTCCAAAGAAGACTTGTCACTCATTACGCCACCTCTTGGCAACATAGATTCTCCAACTGGCTCCAACCAACCACCGCTACCACCTCTTTCTCCACCATTTATAAGCACCGCACCCTAGTCAATCAGAATCACAAATCACCTTTTCATTTAAAACCTGCTCTCTTATATTCACTTGTTTGGTGATCAGCACTCCTATTTTTGTATTTGCAAAGAGTCCCGCCCTCTCTTTCCATCAAAATTTTAGACTTGGCATTCAAGAACATGTCTTCAAGCTATCAAGCTTCCAGAAATTCTAGATCCGCTTGGACACCAAGGGAAAACAAACTGTTTGAAAAGGCACTAGCCTTGTTTGATAAGGACACACCGGATAGGTGGCAAAACATAGCCAAAGCTGTTGGTGGTGTGAAATCTGCCGAGGAAGTGAAGAAACACTATGAAATCCTTATTGAAGATCTTCAACATATCGAGTCTGGCCGCATTCCTATTCCTAAGTACAAGTCTAGTGGAAGCTGCAATAACACAAACGAAGAGGAAAGGTAATGCATTGTTTTCTTAAGCATATGCACTGTTATATTAAAGAACGCCTACAATGTGTCAGGCACTGTAGATAGTGGATCCAACATGTGTTCATTACCAAAATAACACCAAGAACCATAATTTTAAAACTTAAAGTCACAATGTCGAAATCTTTATGCCCATTTATTGAAGTTAATAAGAACAAACTGCAGATGGCAACTGGCAATCTCCATATTGACTCATTGAGAGTCCTCCAGGATTTCATGGCAGGGTAGGTCCATGTGCTAAGAGTGAAAAGGGAAAGTTTAGCTCTAAAGGGGTCCATCAGTGTGTCTTCGTTCCAAAAAGCCAACCTCCTCAAACTCCTTTCTTCAACCTGTTCCTAGTTAAAAATCAAGCACAAATAGGATTTTGTGTTGATCCTTTTGACTTTATTTCATATTTTATAGGTGTAATTAACATTAAGAAATTATTCCAATATAATAATAATTCTAGTTTTTAAAAAATCTTATGTTGTATATAAATTTTATAGGTGTATTTTTTGTTAATTCTTTATGTTGATATTTACTTTTTTTTTGTGATCATAAAAAAGGAAGAAAAAACTAGGAGAAAAATAATAGTTTTTTTTTTTAATAAAAAGGTCACTTGGAATATAGAGTCCTATTTCTAAGAAGAGGAGAATAAATAAAATCAAGTTAACCATGTTTGCTTTATAGGCTTCTGAAGTATCTCAACCTGCAGTGAAGTCCAAGACTCGGACAGGCTACCTATTTATCATCCTGAAGGCAAGTTTGTGGAAAGTGGATGCTCCTATCATCATGAGATGAACTCTGTTTCTTTGTCCTTCTCTGCACTATGATTCATTTCATATCATCTTCCATTAGCTCCATTGTGATGAAACTATCCATGCTAGTAAGATGTTCTTCATTGCTCCACCATCGCTCTTCTGATTAACAAGAAAATAAAATGAACACATTAATAGACTGATGACACAGGCTGCAAACTTAATCTTTACCAGTAATTCAGGGATGCGGTCCTATGTTCTTCCTTCCAGATCTGGTTCATGTTTTGTGCACGTATACTCTTAAGGTTGCCTGGAAGAGAGGTTATCAAAGAAAACCTCGGCAAGAAACTGAGTCCTGTTCGAGGTTCGAGTGATGTCCGCTTACCAGAAAGTTGACCTTGTCTTTGGACTTCTCAACATAAAACAGTTTGTTGAAGAGCCCAACCACCGCCTAATTCCACTTAGATCAAGATTTCCGAATCATTTAGAGGCCTCTTGAACTGGGCCGTCATTACAATTTGGGCCCTCTTCATTAAATAGGCCTAAAAAAATAATAATCATTGAGGGTTTTTTTATCAACCAAGTTTTTTTAAAAAAGATTAATCATTATTTCAATTATGTTTTATTAAATTTAAAAATTACAAATATTTTCAACCCGACATTTTAATGTCAAAAAACTAAATTAATTAGGGATCGAGTCCTTAATAAAACATACACGACATTCATTTTTGCAACTCCTTTTTTTTTTATTTTTTATCCAAACCAGTTATAAACCATTGATTTCGATGCAGAGCTCCATTTTATTCCGTTCAAACAACAATTGATGGACAGAATCAGATCTCCCTGGTTTTGCTTTCCGTCAATTTGCATACAAAGAGGCAAGGATTTTTTTTTTTTTTTTTTTGTAAGCGCACTGTCGTTCCGATTGAACCACATGACCTGCCTTCTCTACGTAATGCAACGTCGCTTTGCCCCCTAGTAGTCTCCTGTAATCATTTTTCATCATATAAATAATCTAGTGTGCAGCATAAGAAATTATATTTATGTGTAATTATTTCATTGCTTCTGAACATAAATGAAAAGCAACAAGTATACTTTTTAGATCTACTCCGGTTCAAGGCTCGGATTATTTCAGGTTTTAACCTGATCGACCTGGATCAATTATTTAAAAAAATTAAAATGTTGTCGTTTTAGTAAAAAAATAAACTAAAAGTTAACGGGTTGCAGCCAGGTTTTTGACCGGGTTAGTCGGGTCACACCAGGTTTTTTCTTCTCTTATTTTTTCAACCCGATCCGGTTCCAGCCCTGAGTCGAAGGATCTTCAATTAGGATCCTTTAATTCCATCCTTGTATTTAAAATAATTTCAATTAAACCTCTTTAAAAAGTTTTCCAATTACACTTGTGACCTCGCCAAGAAATTAATTGTATAAATGTCTCGCTGTGTAATAGACTACTTACTCTTTCAAGTTGCGTGCGATTTCCATGGTGAAAAAGACGTCCTCCTCGCCCCATAAGAGATGTATCCTCTGTGCTTGTGGGTAATGAGGGATGTAGAAGTCCTTGTCCTTCACTTGAAGTGCCTCCAGAAGTTCACCTCTCTCCTTCTTGTGATTTATAAACATGTCCTGCAGCATGAGTTTCCAAGTAATTTATAATTTGATTCCTGTGTTTTTTTTATATATATAATTTTGTATATTAGTTTCTTTTGTTTTGAAAAGCATAAGTTAGTAATTACATGTCATGTTAGACTGTTAGTTGATTTATATCTAAAACAAATGTACTGTTAGTTGAATCTAGGATAGCATTGCACTGCTAAACTCCCCAGGGACTGGGAACAAAAATGTTTTACATAGTTCAGTGGAAAGACAAAAACTCGGGGGATGTTGAATGCAATCGACAAGGCAATGATAGAAAGATTGTCCTCTAGCTCAGAGATTTTATCCAGTGAAAAACTAGTTGTTGGTATTAGAAGAAGTACGACAGAGGATATTACCTGGAAAATGTCTCTGTAGAAAAAATCAGGCATCGCTAAGGACTTGTAGGTACAAAGTTCTGCAATTGTTTTCACACCTTCAAATGTTTCAGGAATTAAGACTTCTGCCCATGATGAGAAGCCGATTCTTTCTAGGGCGGCACGAGTGATGGACTCAGTCAAGGGCATAACAGAGCAAGTCACAACCATTGAATCAACCAAGTCAGGGTACATCTCAGCCAACCATTCCTCCATAGCTTAACCCAACCAAAGTACACTTCTCCACACCAAGCTTCTTGAGACCCCTAGCCATACATTCTGCTTGAAAAGCCGGTGACCGCTCGGTTTTATCAGTGAATGAGCCCCCAAAGAAGAGGAAATCTGGAACATAAATAGCATAGTCCTTGGCCAGAGCTAGCATCTGAAATTGCCATGTTGAAATCCCATTAAATCCAAAACCATGAAGAAACACCACAGCAGGTTTTCTCTTGGCTTGGTTGTGGATTTTGGTCTTATTTGGGTTTTCAGCTGGCGCCCAAAAGTGGACGAGCGTCCCTGGTTCGATCTCTACTACTTGGGATCTCACGCCGACTAGCCTTAATAGGACACGCAACAAGGACATGTACATTGCTAGGCTTTTCCCCATTTTTCTCTTTCCTTGCTCGAGGTCGAGGGTGTGTGTGTGATTTGCTGATATTGGCTTTGCTGCAGCAAGAAAAAAGGAATGGTGGCCTCATATATTGGATCAAATAAACTCTAATCGGTCCAACTGCATTATAGTTTTGGGGGCTACTTTCATTTGCGTTGTTGACTTGACCTTCTGTTAGAAACAATTACTTAATTAACTCGTGAATCACGCGAAATAAATTTGATTTTTTTTAACAAAAGAACTTTTTTGAAAATGCACTTTTTTAAATAATAACA
>Ga0325404_1006831_pt1 | contig 11950 bp, 5 predicted proteins | sample PopdelMetagenome_18_FD_205664 | JGI IMG/M metagenome (GOLD analysis project Ga0325404, IMG submission 205664) | Populus deltoides microbial communities from Bellville, Georgia, United States - Xylem-Control-R1 | ecosystem: Host-associated > Plants > Phyllosphere > Stem > Wood/Secondary xylem... | reverse complement strand
TATGAATAACTGATCGATCGGTTCTGAGTTTTTCATAAACTGGTTGACCGGTTACCCTGCTATTTTTAACTTTTTATGTATTTTAAGGTGCTTGAATTATTTATTTTATTTTTATTTTAATTGTATTATACCATTATTATTCACTGCTTGGATGAAATTATTGATATATATTTAACTTAAAAAATTTACTTATAATTTTATAATTCAAGTTTATATTGTTCTTTTCTGTGCTGTGAAAAAGAAAAAGACAAAATTTATATAACAATGATTTTGGTTCCTCTTTCATGGGGGAAATAAACAAAAAATAAAAAAGGAAATTTTCTATGTCAAGTTGAAAGTTTTGAAGCAAAAATAAATAAATAAATAAAAAGATTGCCAGACAAGAATTCCCTTAAGCATTTGAAAAATGACTGGGTCAGATTACGGAATCCAGCAAACCTTATCATCAAGAATAAAAACTTCCAAACTATCAACACCTCTAATTTTTCCCACCAAAAAATACAAGAAACAAAAAAAAAAAAAAATCAAGAAAAATGGAGACAACATTTCTCTCGACTGCAAAACCCTTCCTCTCCTCTTCAACACCATCTTCTTTATCATCCCTAACAAATAGACCTCTCCTGTTTTCTTGTCCACAACAAAAATGTAATCCCAGGAGACCATTGACTTCATGCAAAGCTCTCAGTGACGAGTCACTTCCAGTACCAGCTGCCTCTCCAATTATTATAACAAAAAGAAGCCTGTCCATTTGCTTCTTAACCAGCTTTGTATTCTCATTGGCAAGTAGAGGTTGTTCTAGTTCCAATGCAGCTATACTAGAAGCTGATGATGATGAAGAGTTATTGGAGAAAGTTAAGAGGGACAGAAAGAAAAGGTTAGAAAGACAAGGAGTTATTAGCTCAGCTAACAAGGAAAAAGGTTATATCCTTTTGGATTCTTTCATAGCTAGCCATGCATCTAGAATGTGTATAATTTTGATTGGACCCGTGTTTTGTTTTGTTTTTTCTTGATTCTGTTTATTATTGATGAATTCTTGGTGCCTTCATTCTAATTTGATTGTCATCTTCTCCTCTCTATATATAAATATATATGGAGCAATGATTGAAAATGAAGCTTGACTATAATGTACTGTTTCAGCTACTGTTCTTTGTGGCTGTGTGAGAGACTTGCCTTCTTGCAAGTCTCGACTGCATGGATCTTTCAAATTGGGGTGTTATGCATCTCATTTCTCATGAAGAACGTGGTTAAGATTATCTTATTGCAGTCACCACAATTGAACCCTTTTATTTTATTGTTTGTTTTGAGCATAAACTTGTTGATATCATAATCTGGAGGCAGCATTTATGCACTTGAGTTATTCTCTCTCTCTCTCTGCAGTAAGCACATTAACTCAGTCTAGTGATTCACCGCGGACCATGCATTTATGCACTTGAGTTATTTTTTCTATCTCTCTGCAGTAAGCACATTAACTCAGTTTAGTGATTCACCGAGGACCATTTTTTAAGATCTTACTCAGCGCATTGTCAATTTCTGATTGAATGATGTTTTCTGTGACATATATGGTATCAATTTATGGAATAAAATGATCTGTTGCAGGATATTTGCAAGATCTTGTGTACAAGCTAAGTAAAGTAGGGCAAGCCATAGACAACAATGATCTATCTACTGCTAGTTCGGTTCTTGGGGGTAGCACTGATACTGATTGGGTTAAGAAGGCTAACATTGCCTTCACCAAGGTAAAGGCAATCATTTATGTTCTTGATGTTGTTTGTATATTAGTTGCCTGCATTGTTCTTCTTCTTGAAGAAATCCCTTGCTGCCATTGGTGCCTTTGCCTTCACCAAGGTAATCATTGGAGGGGTAGAGTCCAACCGTTAGATTCTATAAAAAAATGCTGTTCTGTAGAACTAAAGATTAATGTTTCAGCATTCCTGAGATCCCCCTTTTGTATTAAAGTCTCCATTTCGTAATGATGAAATTTTTGTGAATCCATGTGTATAGCATGATTCTTTTCTGATAGATTCTGATTACTTCGGTACCGTTTCTCTGCAGCTGAGCTCTAGCCCTGAAGAAAAGATAGAGGTGGACACCTTTAATTCCTCTCTATCTTCTTTAATTTCATCAGGTTTGTTATTTTCCCACTGTCTTCACTCGGGATCTATGACTTTGATTTCTGCCACACATTTGAACATGGTCATTACAATCTGGGTCTCTGGCAGTAGTCCAGCAGACATCAATGATTGTATAACTTGATTTTGTTTTCACTTTGCAGTTACTAGCAATGACATTGAATCCTCCAAAATTGCTTTTGTATCATCAGCCACTGCTTTTGAGAAATGGACAACTTTGACAGGGCTGTTTGGACAGCTCAAAGGGCTTTGAAAGGAATCTGGGTTACGATCCTCTTTGTTCATTTCCTTTTTGTTGCGAGGAACATTTGAAGCTCACTGGTTTCTCACCCTGGCTCATATCATTCAATTCTTCTCTTCTCTTTTCTTCTTAGTCCGAGTAGTTCCTACAATTCAAGATCAACATGCTATTTTGCTTGCACGCGTGTTGTAATTCCATGCCCAATGTTTCTGAGCTTCGGTTGCGAGTAAAAATATTTTTCACCAAGCATTGCAAATATTCACCTATTGGTGACACGAGGCTACTTTCATGCGAAGCAATTTCAAGTCAAAGTGAACTAAATTAAGGAACATGTATTAGAACGCGAACTCAAAACAAAGTATGTGAATCCTAATGTTGTACAGCTTCGACATGTACTAGAGAGACCGAAGCAGGTTCATCGGTCATGATTCACCTGTCTTCATCCCAATTCTTGCTCCTCCATTCTTCTGCTACTATCCAAGGAACAGGGAATCAGTATCTTGAACCTTACCAGCACCACCCCTCATATATAGTCATATTATTACTCTAAATTGATCTACTATAATTTTTTCCACGGCCTGAGTCTTGAGCAGGCAAAGGTCGATTTAGAAGGGAAAAAACAGTAAACTCCAAACCACATCATGAAACAAACTATGAAGAATACTACCACGTAGAATCTCGAACGGCAACTTATTACATAACTGCATGATAATATTACACAACCAGTATTTGATGCCATGACGATACAATGACTACTACTGCAGGCTACTAGTTTAGCAAAGGGCTGCTACATTATACGCCTAACCTGTGCCTGTATTAAAGCATGTCTGAATCAACAATCAGATAGCTATTACAACATTAAAGCTACAGTGATTTAAAGAACTTCACAGACTAAAAGGTCAGAAAGATGTGATACAGACGAAACAGGGAATTAAATTACTCTAAATGTAGTAACTCAAGGTTTAACCTCGCCAGCGTTGCTGCCATTCTCAATTGCCTTTGCATCTACCTTTTCTTTGATCCCATCGACACCTGTATGATCAGGTTTCTCACTAGTGCAATTCTCTGCTTCTTTACCCTTTATCTCTCCTTCAGACTCAGGAGCAGTTCTGTTGAGTTTCTCTTTGTCATCTACAGCTTCATCCTTTTTCTCATCATCAATGGCTGCACCTGTTTTCTCTTGTTCGCCGGATCCCTGCTTTGTAGTTGCCTCACCCTGTTGTTGCCCATCCTTTTCTTGCACCTTTTCCTCATCTATTTTAGCAGAAGTTTTAACTTCTTCTCCAGCTCCAGCTCCAGCTCCAGCTTCTTCAACAGGAGCTGCCTCTGTTTGAGTCTCTGCACATGGTCCTTTATTTTCATCTTGATTTTCTTTCATGACGTCCTTTCCCTCTTCTACCTCCATGTCATTCATCTCAGTTTTTTCAGCTTCCTCTTTAGCCTCCTCAGTTCCTTCAAAAGTAGTTTCTGTTTCTTTGCTCTCCTTTGAAGCTGCTGATTTCCTGCTTCTTTTCTTTGGAGGCTCACTTTCTTTCACAGGAGTCACCTTTGCCTTCTCGCTAATCCTTGCTGATCTCCTTGGAGTCTCACCAGTGCCCCAGTCAAAATCAGATACTGCTGGACCACCAGCGTGTGCTCTGAGGTACTGTTCCAACTGTCTTTTGCTTGCAATTTCTTCCCCTGTTGGAGCAGTGAAAATGATCTCACCTTTCTTAGGGGTCCCGCCTTTCTTGGGTACAAACTAAACAACAACATGGACTGGCAGGTTAGTTGACTACTCACCAGCACAGACAACCAACAATGCACTAGAAATACATGCTACGTTAAGATAATGACAAGTTCAATGTTAAGCATGTGCCAAAACATTCAAGTAACAGCAGCTATAATAAAAGTGCAACATTATGAAAGTCAAGATGATAGATGCATTTCCCACTATGAAAATGGTCTAGATAAGTAAAATGGCATTGCATGATTTCTGCAACTTGAATAAATTCAGATTCAATGCAATTGCTGTGCTGTTTCTGTTGTCATTCGGAGAACCACACACATAGTCCCAATGTTTTACTGTAATGCTATACATTGATTCTAGGAAATAATCCTCATTAATAACCTTATGCTAAAGGAAACTTAACATTCAGGTGAGTTCTTTAAATAATATTGTCCACAGTATAATTCAAGTCAATGTAATCTTAACCTCTAGTGAAAGGATTTCTTGGTCATTACCGTGAACAAGAGGAAGGGATTGCTCGGTGGTGGTATTATGAGGACTTCAAAGGGCAGTTATGAGGTCAAAGTACAATTAAGTTACCCATTGCACAACCCCAGGAATGCATCTCCACTTTATTTCTATGCTGCCAATCAAAGTTAGGAGAAAAAAGCAGTAATATTTTACAAGCAAACCACCTAAAAAAATTCAGCTACCATGGTTTCCCCGTGAATTCAGCAATGTATATTGGTTGCTGACATTACTTGCATACCATATGTTACAAGGGAGGAAAAGAATGGAGGATGGGCATCCAGATGCCGAAGCATTTGTCCCTTTGTTTCTCAGCCAAGAAATGAAAGGCTAATGATTAGATAAAGAAAACCTATCATGATGGACCTTTCCCTCCTCATTTGCACCCATCTCCAAAGATCAATCATATGGTGGATCAGCATAAGCATTTAAGTTCTCCACTTTTCTTGCCATTTATTTAAACCAAATAATCAAATATGTTCTCTTCTTTAGTTTCCATCCCAGTTCTTCTGCCTGCAAAATTGCTCTCCCACTAAACAGTCTTATTAATTTCAAATAGTGACAGTGAATAAAATTCAATAGACTTACGCACCAAAGGGAGTACCACCCTTTCAAAAGTACAAAATATATCATGAACTAAAAATCTAGGTTCATGGACTTTATATTATATCTGCACACAAAATATATAATCTATTATTTAAGATCCTCCTGCTATTAAAAGGTTTTCCAGGATGCCAAAAAATGCATAATCCTGACCAAAAAATCCTTTACAGTATTGAGAATAGACTCTTCCCCTCAAATGCTCTTTTATTACTCCACAAAAACACACCCTCAAGCATTTAACTGCTTGTAAATTGATCCTGCCACGACTCAATAAACCTCAAAGCCACACACCAACCATCATTAACTTCTAGTCCCTGCACAATGTAAAAGCAAATCATTAATAGCTTCAGCTGCTTTTCTGCAAAAAAAACATTGGTTCACCAGAATTTTTCCTCTCTTCCGAGTATCATTCATGGTTAAAATTCTTCTTCAAATTGCTTCCCACAGAAAATAACATTTTGGATGGAGCTCTAGTCTTCCATATAGCCTTCAAAGGCTGTCAAGTCTTCCATGAAATTCAAAACACTTAATTTTTCCACAAATCTCACTAGGAGGATTCTGACTCTGAATTTGCAACCTTCACAGAAATTCCAAGGTGTATCCTTCCAACAATATAAGCAAACCTTATTACATCTCTAAAAGGTTATACCAACACAGGGCCCAAAATAACAAGGTCGTCAACTTCCTTATAATTATTTGATTTACTACAAGATCAAGCCTTATTATATCCTTCCAACCATATTAACAAACCATAAAAGTACACCTAAACAGCTTCCAGAATAATAATGTGGTCAACTTCCCTGTAATTATTTGATTTGATACTAGCTCTTTTTCCTTAGCTTTTATTATAGCCATGACTTTCTAGTTCCTGCAACATGAAAGAGCAGAAACTCATTTGAGCATTCCATCCAAAAGCATTATCCTTGCTTAGATTGACATGTGATCCGAGAGAGTATTGCAGGAAATACCAGCTAAACTCAATGACTGTGTGTCCAGCATAATACAAACAAGGTCTCTTTAAAGTTCAAGTGACTCCACCATAACAGCAAAAAACAATCCAATATGCCACTAACTGTAAGATTTAACCCAATTTCCTTCAAAGAGCCTGGAAGTACATTAATTCCTCGCTTAAAGCTCTTTTGTTTTGCTCCTTCCAATGAAGAAAAAATCTAAGGCATGCAACCTCATGTATCATTTTCATCTTTTTTCTCTGGGAAATGTAGAATATCGCACAGCAAAGCTCATGTTTTAACATGTTGTTTCAGCAGTACAAAAGAATACAGCATTCCCCGATAAAAAAGGCAATTCACAGACTAGAGTTCCATCACTTGAACTTTTAGAATTGCAGATTGATAACAAGCTCACTACATCTCAATGCAAAACCCATTTATCTATCCATAAATATTCCTCAAAATATTCCATAAAACGAGGTCACAGACAAGAGACACCAAAATCTTCAATTCCACCTACAGTATTGCATTTTATGGCCACAACAAAGAGTTCTAAGAGGGAGAATTTGGTAGCAATGCAACCCTAAAACATTTTATATTACATTTTAAGCTCCACCGAAGAAGTGGGTTTGGAAGACAAACTTATAGACAATCCTACAGAGTAATCTTTTTACAAGAAGAGGTTGCTCTCAAAACTCAAACCAGCCAATTTAAGAACTTTATCCGTTCAAGTAATGGTCCTTAGTATCATAGAATTGCAATCCTATAAATTATTATAGTAAGTAAATAACGTGAATCCATCCATATCTTTGAACCATAAATGCAGCATTCAAAACTGACACAAAAAGGGCTTTATTCATTTAGCACAAAAAACTTTATTAGCTGGTTTGTCTCTAACAGTCTTATCAATAAAATAGAGAAAACAATGGGAATCTTCCTAAATGCATCCAATATTATTATAGCAAAAGAACAAAGATAACATGTCCATAAAATAATTAAAAAATACAATTAAAATTAAACAAACATGCCAACAATAAAAATTAATAAAACTACAAACCCACATAATTCCAACACAAAAAAACCCAAAAAATCCCACAATTTGTAATAAATTATAACCCATCACAAAAATCCCTGGTTACCAAATTCTACACCAAAACCCCAAAATTTAACAAAATCTAAAGAAACCCAGTTCGCAATTAAATCAAGATTAGCCAAATTAAAGACCACAACACACAAATAACCCAAAAAGAATCAAACTTTAAACAAACAAAAAAAAAACAAAAAGAGAAAGCAGAGGGGGAGAATTCAAAAAGGAACCTTCTTTTTCCAGCCAGAAGGAGCAGGAAGCTCTAAAGAGAAACCCTCTTCCTCAACTGTTACAGTCTCCTTATCTTTCTCCATGGAGCTCGAGATTTCACCTTCACAACTGCAAACACAAAAAAAATATTAATAAATGAAACGACAAGTATTTCTATAGATAACTAAACATAGAGAGTAAGCTAGAGAGAGAAACAGAACAAGAGAGATATGTTATACGTTATCCTGTTCTGTAGTTGGTGAACAAAAATACAGACAAAAAGCAAATAATATACAAAATTTTTAGCTGCTAAGAACACTTTCACGTTTTGATATTAGTTTATGAGAGATTTTGTTTTCTTTTTTATTTTTCTTTGTAAAGGGGTTGACGATGAGGTTTAGTTTTGGGCAAACTACAATCTAGTTTTTCAATTATTGAGTATGTTTCAATTCTGTCCTTTTTCTATCAATTGCTCTGGCATTGCCCTTATACTATCAAAATTGTTTCCACTTTGTTCATAAGCTGTTATTTCGCCAATAATTTTGATGGGAGTAGAGTGTGTTACTTGTAAGGATATTTATAGTTCATCTATTTTATATATGAAATATAAATATCATGTGGTTTTTTTAATTTAAAATCATTAACTAATCAATATATAATCTTTATATGTTAAGTATTTTAAATGACAAGTTTAACAATGTATCGATATCTAAGTAACTTTTAATTTAAAGACATATCATACATTTATTGTAATCTAAAAACTATAGTTTTATGGGATAGATTTAATTTTAAAAAAAAATTCAAGACTATAAAACCACCAAATAAGGATAATAATATTAGTTATGTATAAATATGTATTAAATAGCACAATAAAAAAAATATTTAGCGATTTTACATCAATATTTTTAAGAAGATTTTATTTTAGTATATGTGAGCTTGCTCTTATAGTATCATCCTCTGAAAATATTTGTTAGAGTGTGAATAATTAATTTTAGCTGTATATTAAAAAAAATAAAAACCTTAAACTTGACACATAATAGTGGTAGAAACGTGAAATAAATGGGTAAAAATCATATGTAATTCGAGGTACGATGTTAATGGTTTACAGGTTAAGGGTGACAATGGAGCAATTATTATATGAGGACGAGATTGAGACATACTCTATATTTCGAGGACATATCTGTAGTTTTCTTGCTCCTGACCTTTTTCCATTTTTGGTTTGACTTCTTGTGTTGGGTATTTTTAAGGTGACGGTGCGAGGTGAGCTTGACACCTGTCCGGATCTGTTATTGAGAACAGTGTGAATCATGCGGGTTAGCGGGCTTATCCTGTCGGTGATGTTAGTGTTTTCCTTTTATTTATTTTTTTTCCTTTTTCCTTTTTCCTTTTTGTTTTTAAATAATGGAAATTAACCCGATGAGCTTTTCAAAATTTGTCGTCTTATGATTGATTTCGAAGTTCAAGAAACCTAAAAAAAAAAGAAGATATTGAAACCCAATAAAATGGGAAAAAATTAATTAATTAAAAACCAATTTTTATGGATTTAATTTCCTTTCCTTTCCTTTCCTTTCCTTTCCTTTTCCTTTGTCAGGAAAGAGATACGGAGTTTTTTAAAAAAAAAATTTATATGACTTCAATTTATCACCATTTGTAAAAATGAATTTAATTTTTTTAATTGGTTAAATAAATAAAATTACCTTGTTTTGTTAAGTTATCCAATCACCCAGGACCAAATATTTGTTTTTTTATTTGATAAATAAGATATTCTCAAACCAATTTATTCATAAATTGAAAACGAAAACGAAGTCTTATCTTAAAAATACATTTTCATAAACAAATAATTTAAAATTATGGTAAGAATCACTAAAGCATATGAATTATAATTGTTCAACAACGATTAATATTGAAAAGATTTAGATCATTGGAGTCATTGAATCAATTACTTTTTATTATTGAAACAACAAGTTTTTTTTAATGTTAATATAATTGTATTTGGATCGGGTTTGGTTGGATCAATTAAATTACTAAAAATCCGATTGAGTCAACAGGAATTCATCAAATCAATATCTTATTCGATATAATTAAAAACTCAATCTAAATTAAATTTAAATCTTAATTTTTATAAACTAACTTCACATGTGCAATCGAATTTAATAACTATAATATTAACTAACTTCACGTATGTATTTGTTTTTTTTAACGTAAGTGTCCGGGCTAGCTTTTTACATCTCAACTAATTTCACGGGTTTTGAAATTAACGACCATATAAGTCTCCAGTGATCCTGAGATTTATGAGACTCGAACTGGTGATCTCTAAAAAATAAATCTAAAATCTAACTAGTCAAAGTACACTCTTAAGATTGCTTTTCGCATTTATTGTTATTTTCCAATAAGTGGGGGGAAAGGCCATAAGATCGTAGAAGAATCTTATGAAACCAAAAGGAGTTAATTTGGATGCGCAATCGAATGAGTAGGGGAGATGCTTCTTCTGGATCAATAATGCAACTTGACACCAACTACTTGCATATAAACCATATAGTAAAATTCTCTCTGCACTGCTTTCGAGTAAAATCCAGTATGCTGACACTGGATTTTAAAATTTGGATTGCAAGTTTCAGACTTCTGATCTCAACGCATGAGTTTGGACCCACTTTCATGACATCTTGTCCAACATTTTCAATCAAAATACTGGAAGAATTACATTTAGACGTGGTTTCGAAGCTGGTTTTAAAAGAGTTTTGTAAAAATTTAATTTTTTTATTTAAAAAATTATATTTATAAAAAAATATTTTAAAAATAAACCATTCCTATACTTTTAAATATTTTCTTAACTATTGCTAGAAACTTCAGACCAACACTTCAATGTATTTCACGTTGCGTTTATTTCTGGTTTTAGATGTTTTTTTAAAAATGCTTTTAATTTAAAAAAATATTAAATTAATTTTTTTAATGCTTTTTAGTTATTGTGATGGGTAGTATCAAAAAATAAAAAAAATCAGAAAAAAATTTATTTTAATATACTTTCAAATAAAAATTTATTTTAAAAAGTACTTCTATCACATTGAATATTTTGAGATTTTTTTCTAAATATTTTTATTTTTATTTTTGTGATTGATCGTAGTTGAAGATATTTTTATTCTCATCATAATTTTAAAAGTTATTCGGTTATAAAAAACTCAACTGCAATAAAAACTTGGTTTTGAGATGTAAATTTATAGTTTTTAATTTTCTTTTTTATTTTAGCTGCGAAAACTACAATAATACTATACACAAACTTCATTTTAAATTATGAAAACTAAGAAAAAATTATTGTTTAATCGTTAAGTTATGATGATAATTACAACTACAATTAGATTAATCATCGGTAAAGGCAAAGGGTGAACTTAGCCTCAACTTAATGTTGAGGGGAGGTTTCTTTTTCTTTCATTTCACTGTACCAAAAAAAAATTATTTAGATACATATAAATATATAATATACAAAAAGGACAGATACTTGTAGAATAATTAAGCATGGAACAAGTCAATGGAAGAAGCCTAAAACCAAAAGATTTAATTTGGTAGGTATATAATCTTTTGACCAACTTATTTGTCAATTAAAACTAGTTGCTTTCTCGTAATAATTTTAAAAATACAACCTCACATTTGTATTTAGAGCAATAAATTTATCTAATCTAAAAAATATCATCATTATTATTAAAAATATTAAAAGAGAAGATGGTTTTACTGTATTCCTAGTCAAACACACATTTGTAATTTGTTTTGATTTTCTTTATTGAGGTTATCTAAATTTAAAAACTCGGGGTACAAGTTTACCAGATTAACCTAGGTTGACTCGAGTCATGTTTTCGTATTATTTTTTAATTAGATTTTTTTTCAGTTTCATCTTTAAATATGAGCTGATTGAGAATTGAATTTTATAATTTATTTTAATTTGGTTTCTATTAGATTATCTCAGTCTCATGATCCAGATCACAGGTTTGTTAGGTTAACCCGAGTTAACTCTAGTCATTTTTTTCTTTTTTTATTGATTTTTTTTAATTTCATCATTGACAATGATTTGATCGAGACTTATGAATCATGATTTGTTTCAGTTTGTTTTTTTTATGAGGTTATCCTCTTATCATGAGTTATGTCTTGATAGATTAACCGGGTTGGACTCGAGTTGATTTTAGTCATTTTTTAATTATTTTTTAAAATTTCATCTTTTAACACTTGATTGATTGTGAATTCAACTTCATAATTTATTTAAATTTGTTTTCTATTGGGTTGTCTTAATCTCATGACTAGGATTGCGAGTTTGTCAGGTTAACACATGCCATTTTTTTTCTCTTTAATTTTATCATTTAACATTAAATATATTGAAAACTAGGTTTTATAATTTGTTTTTTATTTGCTTTCTATGAAGTTATTATAGTCTTACGACCCTGCATGTAGATTGGAAAGTTAATCTGAGTTGATTTGAATCGATCCAATATGTTGTCGTCTTAATATTTA
>Ga0325404_1006829_pt1 | contig 11953 bp, 7 predicted proteins | sample PopdelMetagenome_18_FD_205664 | JGI IMG/M metagenome (GOLD analysis project Ga0325404, IMG submission 205664) | Populus deltoides microbial communities from Bellville, Georgia, United States - Xylem-Control-R1 | ecosystem: Host-associated > Plants > Phyllosphere > Stem > Wood/Secondary xylem... | reverse complement strand
CCTTTTCATAATTTTATATATATATATATATATATATATATATATATATATATATATATATGGGCATGCGTGTGCGTGTGATTTAGGTTGGGGTTAGGTATTCGTGGAAATTAAGAGTGTGTTTGACAGTGTGGTAGTAGGTGCTTTTCAAATAACTTTTCGTGTTGAAATATATGTCAATGATGTTTTTTTTTTTAAAAAAATTATTTTTGACATCAGCACATTAAGACGATCCAAAAAATATAAACCGCACTCAACTTTAGCAAAAAAAAATTTAAAAATGCAGTTACAAACGCAATACCAAACGGTCTCTATGTATAAAGAGTATGGAGGGGGGGATAGTATGTATCGGGTTCCTTGATTGGGATTCTAAGAAATTAACAAAAATAATATTTTAGTCATTTAAGTAGGAAAAAGAGTGGTGAGGTTGTGCCGCTATATCCCCCTCTGATGATTTAATTTGATTTTTTTTTTTAAATTGAAAACATTTACAAATTAATAAACAAAGCAATAAATGGTGTGCCTACATCATTGTAGCTATACTCATATAATATTATTCATTGAATAGTTTTACTTTTTTTCCTTTTCTTTTTGCCTTTTTGTTTAGTTTTTTTTTCAATTTCACCAATAAAACAACCTTATTTTTTTAATTAATTTTTTTTTCAAATTCATCCTTTAATATTATATTATTTCAAGAATTATGTTCCGTAATTTTTTTCAATTTTATTCATGTTGAGTTATATACTAGTCTCATGAATTTATTTTTTTTTTTCCCTCATTTTGAACTATCAACATTAGATCTATTAGAACATGGGGCTTCATAATTTTTTTCGATTTGCTTTCTATAAAGAACATGGGGATTCATAATTTTTTTCCATTTGCTTTTTATAAATTTCTCATGATCTCATTACTCATGTCGTGAGTTTAACAAGGTAACCCGAGTTGATCAGTTAATTTTTTTTAACCACCTTTCTAATTGATTTTTAGAATTTGAGCTTTATAAATTCCTTTAATTTGATTTCTATAATGTTATTTTTTTTTATCTCATAACTTGGGTTGCATGTTTGATAGTTTGACTCATGTTGACTCTGTTTATTTTTTTGTCCATTTTTTATTGAATTTTTTAATTGTTCTTTGTGATTTTTTATAATTTGGTTTCTATGAGGTTATCCTAATTTTATGACCTAAGACGAGGGTTTGGTAGGTTGACCTGAGTTGACTTGATTAATTTTTTTAGTTCTTTATTACTTGAAAATTTTATCTTAAGTTCACTCTCTATTAACTCAATTTTCTTATTTTTTTATTTAGTTTTTAAATTTTAATTTCATCTTTTAATATTAGGTTGTTTGGGAGTTAAGGTTCATAACTTTTTCAATTTGCTTTATATGGAATTATTCCAGTCTCATGGATTTTTTTTTCATTTTTCTATTTCAACTTTCAACATCAGATATGTTGGAAATGAAGCCTTGTAATTTTTTTATTTTCTTTTTATAAAATCATCATGGTCTTATGACCTAGGCCACGAGTTTAACAGGTTAACATGAGTTGACTTAAGTTGTTTTTTTGTTTTGTTTTTTTTTTTCTATTTCATCATTCAATATTGAGTTGGCTGGAAATTGAACTTTATAATTTTTTTTATTTTCTTTCTATTAGGTTTTCATGATCTTATAACCTAGGTTGCGATTTTGTTAGACTACCCTAATTTTATTCGATTAGTTTTTTTTGTCTTTTTTTAATTTAGTATTTTTGTTCAATTTCATCTTTCAATGTTGAGTTGATTAGGAAAATACCTTCATAATTTATTTTGATTTGATTTCTGCAGGGTTATCAAAGTCTCATAATCCAGATAACAAATTTGATTGGTTAACTCGGGTTAATCCAATATATATGTCACCTTCATAATTTGTAGTTACATGAAATCTTGTAAGAAAACTCAAACAAGTAAAGAATTAGAGAGTGAAAGAGAGAGATTTGGGAGTTGAGTGATTAAAGAGAGAAGTTGATCAAATTGAAAAAAAAATGAAGGAATCTTTGGACTTGATTTCGAAAGGCTTTCTAGTTGGATTAGCTAGTTGTGGTAAGAGGTTTTTCTTCATCAAATTATGAAAATTAGGGTTTATACATTATGGGAATGTGATTGTGAAATTATGTCAATTATTAGTTATGTTGGGTTAAATGACATTAAAGAATTATTTAAAGAAATCAAAAACCATATTAAGGGAAAATGGGACTTTACAACCGGCCATGATTGAGAATTTTCTTTTGGGAATTTGATTTAAATTGCTTAATTGATGATTTTTTATTGATATTTGAGAAGGTTTGAGATTTGTTGTGAACACCTTAATGTGAATTGCTAATGAGTGATTGTTGTTGTTATGTATGGAAATAAAAACAATTGGGGAAATTGTATTGAATTGTGTTTAATGTTAATGTTTAGTGATATTGTAAATGTTTGAGATGTATTGGAATGCTACAATGTGAAATAATTTGATTGATTTTTTGTTGTATAAATTGAATTGAGAAAAATAGAAATATAAAAGTAGTAAAAGAATTGAGTAAGTGTCATGTTATAAATGATATTCTTATGTTTAAAATTAATTGGTGAGATGATATAATGGTGTCTACATGGATGTGATTCATATGAAAACATAAGGTTTAGATTATTGGGTTATGCTTAAAAAAAAAAAAACAAGGTTGACATATGAAACAAAGTGAAATTGTAACTGAGATACAATAAATGGTTTGAAGAAAAAAATAATGGTATATTTGATTAAGTTTGAACAATGATTTAATATAGTTCAGGGTACTATTTGTGATGTTTTCCTTAAAATTAAAAGGGGCATTCGAGATTGGACTCATAGTCGACATAGTATGCGCAATTGGAATGTCAAATAGATGCCTAACACCTCACCTATTTAATTAAAAAAATATACCTTTGTTAGGATTATATATACTTGTGAAATGTGTTTGGATAGGATTATAAAAAAAAAAAAAGAATTTGATAAGACTATTTATGGGGTGTTAAAGTTAGTTGTTTGGACAAAGACTATTTATTAAATGTTAAAGTCGGTTGTTTGGACAAAGATTAAATTTTGTATATTAAAGTCAACCATTTGGATGGACAATAACTATAGATATATAAAATTTGGCTATTTGGACAAAGAATAATTATATATATATATATATATATATATATATATATATATATATAAAAGTTGATCACATAGATGAATGTCTGGTATAAATATGTTTCTAAGTTTGGTTGTAATAGTGGAAACTAATGGTTGTAGGAATTAAGCCAGTTGTGATGGTAGAAAAATAACTATGTAATGTGGAATTGGTCAAATTCAAAGAGTATAGTGAAGAGAAGTAAAAGAAAAGTAATTCATATGAAGTGGATTATTGTAGTTATGCATGTAACTTATTATTTTATAATATGTATATAAACTAATGTGTATGTAAATCCTTTATTTTAAAATTGTAAACAAGTAACATGATGGGCTATTAGTCCTTTTGGTTTCATTTCACATGCATATGTTTGTAAGTTGTATTTATTCCATAAAATAAAATAAACTCTATTAGTATATCAAAGTGGTGAATGATTGTAATTGATGAGTTGCTATGTTGGTGGCAAGTCTAAGGCTACCTACAAGCATTGGTTTTGAGACTAAATGCAAATTGATTGCAATTATGTTTTTATGTAGGTATAAATTGCGTGACAAGATTTTAGATAGAGCTCTATATAAGAGAGATTTTGCCAAAATTTTACTAAAATATATAAATCCATAATTTAAATGGAAAACTTTTAGAATGCCTTATGTTTTTGCGTAGAGTAAAACGTATGTTTGATATGTCAATTAGGACATCCTTCGTATAGGGGAGACTCTATCTATCTATCTATCTATCTATCTATAAGGAAATGATCTCATTTATAATATATATGATTATCTTAAAAGAAGAATTTAAATTATAAAGAGATGGGGTGTTAAATATTGTCTTGATCCTTTTTTCATGATATTCTTAACATTATTGGCCATATTTTACCCTTAACTATATATAATATAAACCATTTATAGTTAACAAAAAATAACTTGTCATATAACACTCAATTAGATTATAAGTTTAAATCTTAGCTATCTATCGTAGCCTGTAATTAGTATTATATGTATGTCCTCACATATGATTATAATTATCTTCAAAAAGCTCATAAGTTTCATTCTTAATACAAATGCAGTGGCCTGTAATTGGTATTATATGTATCTCCTCACATATGATTATAATTATCTTTAAAAAGCTCAAAGTTTTTATTTTTAATACAAATGCAGTGGTAGCCTTCTAAATATATATATATATATATATATATATAAATAAAGTGGTGTGAGGAGGATGTAATATTTTGTCTAAGAAATATGAAATAATCTACTTGTTTCATATATTTCCATTTTTCTCACTAAATCTTTTTTTTTTAATATAGAACATCTTTATGGTATATAGTTGTCGATCTTAGCCCGATCATTGGATTATTCAGTCAACCGCAGTCAATCATTTGTTATCAAGTTATTTTTATTTTAAAAGAAGTTATTTGTTGTTTACCTGGCTAGCTTTAGATTAGGTTTGGTTAGGTTAATCGGGTCATAAATCAACCAGTCAGGTCAACTAGATTATGTTGGGTCAATGTCTTTTTTTATTCAAATTGAAACTCAATTCGGGTTAGGTTCTAGATCGTTTGTTTACCATATCAACTCGCTAAGTTTAAGCTAGGTTATGTCAAGTTAATAACTATGCTATTGTTTATTGTGTTTTATATGCTCAAATTCTGGAAGCATCCTTGAATTAAGTTTTGATGAAGTCGTGAAAAACTTCATACAAAAATTGGGCTTTATATGATCAGGTTGATTGACGGTGTGACTGAGTTGATTACTAGTTGATAGACTTGACTAATGGAAGTACGATTCGTTTAAAAAAATTAAGTCCTTTGAGGAACATGGAACTCTTTGATGCTTAAATAAATAAAAGTATGAAAAGGAAAAAATATGTATTGGAAGAGAAAAAAAATAAAGATTAGAAAATGTGTATTTACGTGTGTTGTCTTAAGAATCATATAACCTAGCCTAGTTTGGTCTGGATTTCAATGTGTTGAGGGTAGCTTTTTATAACTATGAATGCCTTGTATGGCTAGAATCACTTTGGCTTATAAACCTAGTGGCTAAATTTATTTATACATATGTGCCTTATATTTCTTAATGAAGAAGGATATCATATTATTAGAAGAGAAATTGGGTGCTTTGGAAGTGTCATCCATGTTTTTTGTATAAAAAAACACCATTGGCTAGTCATAATTGCTTGTTGGTTGATGTGTCATGTTATAGTTGTTGTGTAATGTGCGCTATTAGCATAGAAAATGATACATGTTGTATATAGAAAAAGTTGTGTGAACAGAAAAATTATGCTTGAAAAATTTATGTGTGCGGCTCTTGAAAACTTGAAAAATACATAAAAGAACATAGCAGACAAGATTGGACAGGTCGAGTTAACAATGCTTATGGGTTGGAGTTTTGGGCTGAAATTTCAACCAATTAAAAAAAAGAATTTCATAAAAAATTATGTATTATAAAGTTGGGTATCAATATAGGTTAAGAACTTTTCTTGAATACCGATTTCAAGTTTTGAGATTAGAAAATTAATGAAGAAAGAAAATCTCACTATCAAAACTATCCTTTGGGGTTTGTTATTGAGTGTGTATGTTTCCTTGTTTTTTTTAGCAGGTAAGATAACTCACATGATTACTAAACTTAAAAAGGATGGAAATTTCCTTTGTCTTTTCAAGCAAGCAAATTAGCTCTCAAAAAGATTATTTATTAGAGTGTTTTGGTAACTTAACACGGTTAATTTTTTTTTTTTAATAAAATGACATAAGTGAAAAATTATTTAAGAATCTAGCATAGTTGAGAGACTTGTAATTGGGATCTACAACATGCATATCACAGATGTCAATTGCAACTCATATGTCGTAGATAAGATTTATGACTCCTCTAACATAACATAATATTTTATTAAAATTAAACTAACTATACATTTATTTATAATTTTCATAACAAATAATAACATGTAACTATATCTAATAATCGCTCCAGCTCGTAGAAATGCTTGGAACACTCGTGTATGGGTTTAAAACATCACCCCAAATCATCCAACTCGAGAACGGATCTATAATATCCATATAGGTGTGAGGAGAACTAATATTATCTTAACTCATGAATGGACTTGAATTGCTCGTGGACGGGCATGCAACACTTGTGGATGGACCAACATCCCTAACACTTCCATGATACACAATCTCATTTGACGCTAATGCAACTTCAAGACGCTTAACCTCCCCAACCTATTGAAGCTCACCACAATATAAATTAAGTATAGTGTTGACCACAATACATCCCATCTCATCGACACCTCCTGCCTTCCTTTTTTGGGTACGAGTTTCAATTGGGAGAACTTGAACTCACAAATAGTCGTTGTTGCTTTCTAAGTTTCTCGTACCAAGTAATTAATTTATATACATACATTAAAATTAATCTGATATTTAATAAATATTGAATGTAAAACAATATTACATGCCAATCGATTATATCTTAGATATCGGGGGGCATAATGCATCAAATTATGTGGATGTCTCAGGAAATGTGACTATGTAGGTGTAATGAAACGTTGTGTAATACACACATACCATCTTATGTACATATTTATATCATCGTCAAATGTCACTTCTCAAAAAATACGATATCTTCTAGCATCCCAGAGATCTGGGTAAGATGTACGAATTACCAATCAATTCTCCCTGTGTTTACCCTAATGATCAATATTGTACAACTAATCTCTGGTATCAACATAATTACATATGCTAAGATAGTTCAAACTATCATATTACCCGATCTAAACAATGCATCTCAACAATGTTAAAGTAGTGTAACGAGACATGTGCTAACAAAATGCCAGATCCCTCACGACATATAAGTGAAGCTAAAAGTGTCAAGTCCTTTGTATATAACATCCATATAACCTATAAAAACATATAAAAGACTTATTTCAGATAATAAATCAAAACTAAATTACTAAAGTTTAAATAACAAATTTTTTAAACATATTTGTAATACATACCTAATGTGGCAGCTTTGTATCCAACTCATCCCAATTAAAATCATGGACATAAGTGGTATTTACTGTGAAATGTCTAGCCCTACATCATCTAACAAGACAAGCCATAAAATTGGTTTGTTATTACATATGTATGCCTAAACATACATAATCAATTGGTTTGTTATTACATATGTTAGGAGGGTCTTAAAATTAATGTCCAACCATGCCAACTTGATGCAATTATGCCTTATAAACACTGAATGAAGGCACTTATCCTAATAGACGATGACATAAAGTATCTCTATTAATAGACCCTCCATGACCTATCATGGGGGTTCCATCTATCAAAAGACTGGTCAACAAGGCCACATCCTGAAGTTTAGGTGTCATCTGACCAATACGTAGATGAATGGTGTGCGTCTAGTGCCCCCGTTGATCAACTAATACTGCAATTAATGTGTGGCCAAGATGTATGAGACGTAGTAAACTGGTCTCATAAAAATCAACCTTGTTAACATACGATCGAACACACTCATGCAACTACATCAAAGCATGTTATCTAGGTGTTACCGGATCACCGCCCTTAAAATGAAGCAATTTAGGTATTCAAACAATAAAAATCATTAAAATTGTAATAATTTACAACTTTTAATTAAAATATTTACCTAACCTCTCCTCTCTAAATATCATCATAACAATTTTGATCTTGCATATATAAAACCAACCTATTATCAAAACCTGCATTAGCAACAAAGTGGCCTTACCTATGTCATTTCTAAAAGTCAAAATTCCTCTAGTTTGAACCATGTCTCTCTTGAGATCCTATATAAAAAGAGTATTAGCATTTGCAAAATAATTGAACATCCATATAGTTAGATTAAAAACAATAACTGAAGTTCACATAATTTGAAACAAATATAAAAAATAATATGTGTTGTCTAATTTCACAAGTTTTTTTGTTATAACCTCTTTGATCACATATACCACATCTAATTATATCTAATTAACAACTTAAATTACATATAATTAACCTAATTTCTAATTCAAAACCCTAATATTCAATAAAATCAAATTAACACTAATTAAACATAAATTACATCAAATTAATTAAAGGGAAGTGTTCAAAATACCTCTAATATGAAATATAGGTGGTGAGGGTAACCGATGGTGGTTAGAAAAATGAGGAGTCACCACGGGTAGAGAGAGAGGGATTAGTGATGTAGTATTGTTGTGAGTGTTTTTAGCGATGGAGAGAGAGAAATCCAAGCGGTGGTGAGAGGGAAGAGGTAGTAGAAGGAGAGAGAGATATATAAAGGAGGAAAAAATAAAAGAAAGAGGAAGAAAGGGTCTCTAAGGTTAAAATTCGAATGAATTAACATATGACATCTTTGACTCGCATGTCGCACATGCTATTTGTGAAATAAAAGTCATAGATGCCATCTATGACACATGAAAGTGTGCTAGATTCCTAATTATTTTTTTAACTGTATTAGTTTACTTTTTTTAAAAAAAAATTATGCTAAAAAAAACCCTATTTATTATGTTTTGAATCTTACAAGGAATATTGGATGCTATATACATATGTTGATTTTTTTGGATCTTACAAAATTTTTTTAAAAAAACCCATTTTGCAACTTTCTTCCATTATTATGTTGATTTTTGGATGTGGGAGGGTTCCATCATTTGTTGGGCCATTCCTTTCATCTATTATTAGTAAACCATTCTTCCTTCTTTTACAGCTTTTTACAGCTTCTTGATTGTGTTCACTATCACCTACAATGAAGCCATTATGAATCAAAACTAGAATTGAATCCATCATTCTTCTTGTATTATTCTTTTCATTGTCTCTGATTTATTACTTTCCACTGCAAGAACTCCTCGTGCATCTGTTGCATTTTCTCTTCCAACATTTTGCCCTATTTCTCCACTACTCTTAACTTGTTACTCTCCACCATAATTACTTGATAATTGTTGCAATCAATCAGATTGTAGTGGATCTTTTGCAGTTCTGGTACCAATGGTTAAGGTCTCGCCTTAATAAGATAGGAAGAAGACAGATTTTGAGAGAGAGATTTTGGAGGGAAGAATAGGGAAAAGAGAGATTGAAGAGATAGGGAGAGAGCTCTGCTGCAAAATGCTCTTCAAATTTTCCCTCGTTCGAAGATACTTAAACAAGCTATATTTATACCATATTGTTCTTCCCTGGTTACTAACTAGCTGTTATTTAAGTACTAACTTTCTGTTACTCAACTAATTCTTTAACAATTAAAACCATCTAAGTAATGAATCATTAGCACATTTATTCCAGCATATGCAGAATAGCTGCTGCTTCTGGTACTGCTAACCAGGATTCATGATATCCTACCACCCGGACAACCTCCATTCCCTGGCGAAGCCACCATGCGCAGGTAAAGGAGACAAAAGGAGTGCAACTGAACCCACATTATCAACGCGCCTTCAGGCTGGGCACACCCCACCGGCGATCAACAAACAGACCCCATTTCACAAAATAAACGACCAAAGTATAAGGTCACCTGGTATTATTCTTAGCCAGGCACCTACAAATGATGGTTCTAAGAAAAAAGGACTTTCCAACTCCCTCTTTTAAGATTAAGGCTTCTTTTCGGTCTGTTAATGCAGTGCACAGCACAATGCAAACAACACTAAAACTTCAGGGTATAATGGTTTTAGTGACACCTTTTTTTTTCTTTGTTTTAATCAAGGATATAATAATACAATCCAGTTACAAACATGCCAATTTCACGCATTTGTTCCCAGTGCGCTTCTGTGTAGTTTCTTCAAATGAAGTACAAGACACTACATGTTTTACATCATGCCTGAGGGACCCAAATTTAAGAAGTTGAGAATAGCTACAACGTTATCACTAAGCAGCAACCGTATTAATTTAGGTCAGAGTCATGAGATGGCCAAGAAACATACAGAAACACCAAGGATCACCATGAAAGAAGAAGGGACATTATTGGCTGGATAGAAGTCGCTTGATTACAAGCCTAAATAGAATTATCCTCGATGTTCAATAAACTCAGGCAAAAATACATGGAAAGAACAGCTTAAATGCCAATAGATTGAAAAAAAATAACCAGAAGAATAAAACCAAGCCACCTTCTCTGAGGGTGCGTGAAAACTACTGAAAAAGGGTTCTCGTCAAGTGTTCACGAGCTGTAGCCAATGCTTGACCTATAGTCTGCAACAATAGAAAGGGAATGTAGTGGTCATGTTAAGAAACTAAAGGGGGGAGAGTATGATTTCTACGAATAAATTAAGTTTTTAGAGAATTTTGGAACAAGCATTATCTCATGCAGTTTTTAAAGATAGATAATTTTATTAGCAATTTTCAGTACTTCTGATTCCATAATAACATTTAAATACTAAAATACTATGAAGAAAGTTACAGGCAGGGAGAGAATCAAACCTGCTCTGATAGAGGTGCAGTAGGATCCATGCTATTTACAGCCACCTTTCCAGCAATAACATTGGCATCTGTTTCTAGGATCATGCTGCCATGCAAGAATGAATGCACAAAATATATGTAAGAGTCCTTGACTGTCATATTAACCAGATAGCATCACAAGCAAATATAAGCAGATCACATGAAAAGACATACGTCATAGAGAGGGAAGCATGGAAGGGATTTCCACTCATTCAATTTTTGTTGCTGTAATTGGCAGCATATGGTTTAATGTGTCGACGTAGTAACATAAAGAATGCACCGCTTTTATTTTTGAATGATTCACATTGAGAAGCAGGATCAGAAACTTATTTTTCACAATAATGGGTTGATACAAGTCAAACAAAATTAAATTATCTTCACCAGTGAAATGACAATGAATGAAATTAATTTATTTTTTTTAAAAAAAAAAAAACGATGTTCAACTGGGAGGACAGACTTTACCAATCAAGTTAGGATGCCAAGAACTCATCATCCAAGTATCACATATGAAAAAAGATAATAGAACTTGTTCACAACAAAATAGTGATTCTTAAATGCCATCATTTTGACAGTCATTTAAGTTCCATTCATTTGGTTTATTTTCCATTTTACTTTTAATTTAAATTTTCTTCCTATGGTGTGCATAAGAATATGCTTCTCTTAAAAAATTGTACTACTTTGGCTTCCTGCCACTCAAAGTACACATCCATAAGGACCAACAAAAGAGGCTGAAGTGAAGCTACTGGTAAATTCTTTTTCTGTAGATAAAAGGCTACATCCTATTTCATACTTTGCAAGGGCGATCTACCAGACAAAAATACTTTTCAAGGAAAAGATAACATGTTTGGGAAAGGAGAAAATGATGGGAAAGAAAAGGAGGGTAATGAAGATGAAAGAGAATGAAATAAATAAATAAAAGATTATAATTTTCCTCCTTTCGATGGGTTGAAAATGAGAAAATGATCCTAAACAATACAAGATGGAGGGAAGCAAGAGATTCTAAAAATAGAAGTGCATGCCCTTATATCTTTTAACACACTAATGTAAAGGATTAGTAGGTATTAGGTAAATTGGTAAAATTAGAGGATCCAGATTGCTGAGATTCTCTCCATTTTTCTACCCCCTTGTGAGGAGAACAAAAACATGGAAGCCAAAATGAGAAATTTTCCTCCAATTTCCCATTCTCTTCCACTTTCTCTTCCCTTTCCAAATAATCAAAAAATTTCAATCACCTCAAATTATCATTCCCCTCACTTTCTCCTCTCCTAAACACATTTTATATGATCAAGAGGGTCCTAGGAAGGGAAATTTAGTGACCCCCACCATCCAATATTAGGGCTTGAACATGCAACACTTTTTTCAGTACAA
>Ga0325404_1006827_pt1 | contig 11954 bp, 9 predicted proteins | sample PopdelMetagenome_18_FD_205664 | JGI IMG/M metagenome (GOLD analysis project Ga0325404, IMG submission 205664) | Populus deltoides microbial communities from Bellville, Georgia, United States - Xylem-Control-R1 | ecosystem: Host-associated > Plants > Phyllosphere > Stem > Wood/Secondary xylem... | reverse complement strand
TTTTTTGTTTTATAAAAGAACATGTACATAATACGCTTTTACACAAGTCTTTTTGTACATGCACAATTGTACGCATGAGTACATGCAAATGCATGCGTGTTGTGCTACTGGTGCTTATACATGGTACATGTAAAAGATGGGATGGCTAGAATATCAGAAAAAACATGGCGATACAAATCCAAACCTCTCATCAGACAGTATAATTAACTAGGAAATATCATGCATAATAGGACCTTCAAAAAGAAGCTCGGGCCAAGAAGTTACTCCACCATAGCTAGAAGTAATGCTGCTAGCATCACCTGGATTGCTTCTGGAAGTCTCGGTTGCAGCTTGAGGAGCAAGCGTAGGAGAAGGAAGCACCCATGAAGAATCAGGTGGGTTTCTATCTCCCTGGCTGAGAATTGTAGTTAAAAATGGAGCTTGACCCATCTCAGTATTCAAAGATGGTTGATAACTGAAAGGGACTTGTGGGGCAGACAATAAACTTGGATGGTGGAGTAGTTGAGAGCTAGCATTTCCAAAGTGATATGAGCCTTGATTCTCAAGTTCTGATGAATATAGTACTGGGTTTTCTTTTATGGGTCGAATTGAATTCAACAGATTGAGAACTTCCAGGTCTGTAATGCCGTTTTGGTCATAAGAGTTGGCGGAGGGGATTAATGAAGCTGCTGACTGGAGAAGACACTGTAAATACTGAAGCTTAGCTAACTGTAGAGCTTCTGCTTGCAATCCCATGGCATGTTCATCTAATGGATGATGCTCCATTGGTTCTCTCAGGTTAGCGAGGGCCATGAGCTGAGGCAAGCTAGCAAAGAAGTCAGTTATTGGTTGGTGGGTCATTGGATCAAAACCCATTTGAATCAGCTTCTTCTTCAAATGGGTGTTCCAGAAATTCTTAATTTCATTGTCCGTCCGGCCTGGTAGATGGGTAGCAATAGCTGACCATCTGGTATGCAACAACAAATTAGTCATGCTAGTGTTTCTGATAATTAATCCAAGTAGTTAAAAGAGTTTTAAAAATATAGCTGTTAATTCAAAGCAGCAGAAAGTAATGCGTAGAATTACTTGTTTCCATGAATTGAATGAAGATGTAGAATCGTTTGCTCTTCATCTTGAGAAAATTTGCCTCTCTTTATATCAGGTCTCAAGTAATTTGTCCACCTTAACCTACAGCTCTTGCCACATCTATTAAGACCTGCAAAGAGAAAAACAACTGAACACCTATTTCTGTCGTTATTTTTTTTGTATGTGACAGAGAGGTATTATAATTCGGACCTGCAAGCTTTGGGAGAGCTCTCCAACTTCCCTGACCATGTTTTTTGATGTGATCAACAAGCTTTCGGTCTTCTTCAGGAGTCCATGGTCCTTTTTTGAGGCCATTCTCATCGCAACAGGGAGACCTCCCCATCTTCTTATTGAACTTCCCTTTTCTCTACTTCGGTTGCTTCTCTCTACTTTCACCAAAACCAAGGCTTGCTATATATACACAATCTTTGCACTTGCTTCTTGTCATTAACAATTCAAATAAAAAATGTTCCAAACTTTTTCTTAGGTTGATTGAGAGTGAGACACATACCACATCTGGACACATAATTGAATGCCCCCGTTGAACCAATGGGACACCAGCATTATACATCGATGGTAAATCCTAATTTGCCTCTTTTTTATATATATATAACAATCAGAGCGTTATCGTGTAGAATCCTGGCTTACTTACTACTAAATTCGGACCCTCAATTTTACTACTAATAAAGATCTCTATGCGTTATCGGAAAAAAAAGAAAAAAAAAAAAAGAGAAACTTTTCCGGTCAATTTTCGTGCATCAAAATTCTTCCCTATATATATATATATATAACCGCTTTTGAAATTCAAACCCTCAGTGATAATGGGAAAACCATCCACATCAGAATCATTGCTGAGTAAATACAAAATGTTGTGCAGCACAAGCTTCATGTGATCCATGGAGGAATCTGTTATTAGATTGCAGCAGTAGAAGCAGATCAAAATGTCGCATGCCTACAAAATGTCTTTCATGCAAGTAGTCAAAACACTTTCATTTGATAGATCATCCGTTCAATGGCATACGAAACCCCTGATCTGCAGAATTCCTGCACAAAAATATTCTTCAAAGATTTGGTGATCAAATTTCCTCAATTTCCATTAAGAAATGCAAATAGCAAGACTAGAATCCTCTTCAAGTATTTTAAATATTTTATAATCATGTAACAGTTCTTGGTACTGGCTATTTCTCAACTGGTACAACCAAATATCAACAAGATCATGAAATTCATGCAAAGTGCAGCATGTATGTAAGGCATGGTGAATTCAGCACTTCAGCTCAAACTGTGTTTTTTAAATGCCGCAAACATTTGATTCGTAATCTTCAATTGTTTACCATACGCTTACGCTTCTTATGTTGGTTCAACTTGCTAACAATGACATCACACAAACAACTCAGGGTTGGTGTGTGTCGGATAGAGTGAGAAGCCAGGGAGGGAATTGAGGAAAAAGATTACTAGTAAATTCAAGGTTAATTAACTTGTTTACTTATCTGCTTCTAGCAAGCAAAGAATGGCAATGAAGATGACAGAACACAAAGTGTGAATTCTAGGACAAACACATCAGGAACTGAGAAAAGACAAGAAGATACAAGGACAAAAAGAAGAGTGTCTCAAGCATGCATCGAATTTCATTTTATTTCCATATTAAAAAGAAAATACATAAAGTCAAAGAAAATATCAGTCCGAGAATTCAAACGAAGAGAGATTGAAAGGAGGGAGCTGATCGACCACAAGGAAATTGGATAATTTGGATTAGACTGTCACAATTTGGGAAAAGAATTCAAGCGACAGATATATAGAGAAGGAGAAGAAAATCGATTTGGGGAAATTAAGATGATAGTTAGAGACAGATGTAAAGAGTTTAAATGTAATCAAAACGCATAATGTAAAGTGATGCATATCGTTTTAATTAAATTACCAAATAGTGCCACGTATGGTCTGTAACAGAAAAATAATGACAAAAATGATGGAATACTATAATTTGTCACAAGTCTTTTTTTTTTTCTTTCTCTCTCTTGATTCACACTTCTTCTTCCCACAAGCCCTTTTCATTTTTTGGAATGCTAGAGTGTTTTTTATTTGTATTTAAAAAGTATTTTTGATTTTTTTGCTTTTAGATTAATTTTTTTTAATTTTAGATTGTGTTAATGTCAAAGATGAATTTTAAAAAATAAATAAAATAATATTATTTTAAAATATTTTTTTAAAAAATCACTACTAATTAGCTTGACTCTGAAACGCTAATTAAAAAAAAAGATAAAACAAGAGCATAAATTAATGAATCATTTTCTTTTGTAATTCAAGTCACATGAAATTGAGCACAAAATTGCAAAGTATACGAGTAAGGCAAACGTTAAGGTTAAAAGAATTGCTGCTAATTAGCAGTTTTGAACCTACATTTGCTCTTTGACGCCTTGTCTATTTCCTTGTTTCAAATGCAAAACAAATCAGTGAAAAGTGCTGCTACTTAATTGTTTCAAAACAATATTTTTGGCATTTGGGAAAAATGGTTGCTCCGACGTCGTTATAAGCCCCGCTGATCGCAATGCTTGGATCGGGTTCCACTCCAGTCCGCTTCCGAACCCCAACCGGATGAGATCCAGTAATGCAAGATTGAATTAGCCCACGGTTATAAGGCTCAAAGCTAAGCTTGTTTTCACATTTCAATATGTTTTTGAAAAAAAATAATTTTTTTATTTTTTTACTTTTAATTATTTTTTATATTGATATTAAAAATAATTTTTTAAAAAAATTAATATATTTTTAAATAAAAAAATATTTTAAAAAATAATCATTTTCACAATTCCAAATAAGCTTTAAATTATTTATACATTAGCATAATCTGTTTTTGTTGTGCAAAAATATTTTTATTTTTTTAATTATTTTTTTATATATTTTAATGTGTTAGGTTGAAAATAAATTTTAAAACATAAAAAAAAATTATTTTAATAAAATTAAAAAAAATACTTCTACAGTAATATCGAAAAAGCTCAAGCACATGTTCAACTGCCCACATTAAATGAACCTCCATTGAAGTTAACGTGGCATTTATAACGCAACAAACTTCTTCAAGTTATCCACCATAAAAAAAAAAACCAGCACTCTTCAAGTTTTTCCTGAATCTAAATTCAGTATGTTGTAGCCATTATTATTACTTTCTCTCTATCTTATTCTCCATGGCTAATGACGCAGCTCTAAGGACCTCATTGGTGTGGTTGGCTGTGGTTATGGTGGTAGTAGGGATATGGACACTTTCTTTCAAGAAAGTGATTGTAACTTATGTATTGGGTGTGCTCGGGATTGCTGGAGTGCTTTTACCTGATCGGGATTATTTTGATCGAGATTACTCCAGGTGGTTTTCTCTTGTTAGTGAACAAGATAAGCTGGCTCTTGCTCTAAGATCTGGCTTCAGGTTGGTCAGTTAATTTCTTGCTTAATTTCCTAGCTGATTTATTCATTAGCTCTTTTAACTTCTTCAAGGTCAAATTATTGTTGTGTTTGGATTTTTTAGTGTTGAAAAATTAAAGTTGTTACTAATTAGCGTCCCTGAATGTTGGTAGCAATTAAAAAAGAGATTTATGCATGTTTTTATCTTCCTGTCTATGAATCCAAATCTTAGTCACTTGAATATGGTTGAACAATCCATGTACCATGATGGCTTGGACACTGGCTACAAAGATGACGTTAGGGCTTGCATAATACACCGGCTCGGGATAAGGCGTTGTTGCACAGTTTAAAAAATGACAACAAAAAAAGAAGAGTTTTTGTTGAATGATATTCGTAATGGGATTTGATTTCTGTGCAGGCTTTGGATTTCTCCTCTCAGATTGGTTGTTTACACCGCCGTTTATGGTTATGCTTTGTACAGGTGGTGGTTGTTCATATCAGAGTGAAGGGCTTTGGATAAGCTCACACAAGGGGTTGGAGGGCTAGTTTCAAATGAAAATTTTTACGAGCGAGAATTTTGTGTTTTGCAGAATCCACGTATGATCATGTTATGTATTTTAGATTTGCTTCGTCGACACTGATGGCCACACTATATTATGTAATTTTATTAGATATGGTAGGATAATGGCATGCAAACCTGATAAGATAAAAGGCAAAGAATATGATAAAATGAGAAATTAGACACACAAGAATAAGAAATTAGACACACAAGAATTTACATGGTTCACCTAATTTGGCTACATCCACGGACAAGTATAGAAGGATTTTACTAAGTAATGTGGGAATTACAATCTCTCTCTATTAATAGAAGAACAACTGAAATCTCTCTATTATTAGGAGAAAACACCTCACTTACTATCTCATAAATACCTCACAATTTTGTGGGATTACTCTCCTTCACTCTCTCTTCTTGCTCTCTTATTTCTCTCTTTTGGTGTGATTTTTTATGGCAAAAATGCACTGCCTATTTATAGGCAATCATCCTTACCTTTGTCTTGCAAAAGACAAAGCAAGACAAGTGGCACCAATTAGTGAATTGGTGCTCATTTTGTTGACTTAGCTGTATTAATTGGTGCCAGCTAACTTCATAAGATAGACATTAGGTGATTAATATATTATATATATTTAGAGATTTTATTTTCACTAGTATCATTGTTACCATTGTTTTTTCTAACACTGCTTAAAAATTTTTAGATCATTTTTAATTTCAGATAAAAAGCTATGTTTGCATATCTATACTGAAAACTATATAAAACATGTATAGAAAAAAAAAAGAACAAATTTTTTAGTGTTTATTATTTCTTCAAATAATGTTATTTTAAATTATTTCATTGTTAGAATTAATGAAATTTCAAATGCTAACTTATAATTGTCAATGTTGATGAATATAAATTTTGTGATTATTAGATATAATTACATGTTATTATATATTACAAAAAATATAAATAAATGTTTAGTTATTTAATTTTAATAAAATATTATGTTAGGTTAATAATTAGTTTTTTATTGTTATTTATTATTGCATATATTATATACTGTTTATGTGAATTGTATTTTTATACTAGAAAATTGGTTATGATTATTAATGATGATTAATATAGATATTATTATGGTTTTTATGGACAAGAAGTTAATGGTAGAAAAAACTTTTCTGAAGTGAGTCTCTCAGTTAAGCCATAGATAATATTTATGAATCAAGTATCCCAATTAATATTTGTGATTCTTGAGTTACAGATAAAAGAATGTGATTCAAGTTACAAATTTTATGTTGCTGGACTAGTACGTTAGTTTTCTAAAAAAAAATTTTGTTTGCACTACTTTACCAAAAAAGAATAATTATTGTGCTAAGTTTTTTTTTTTTAAAAAAAAAAAAACCACACTGCTTGACTGCGTGGAGACATAGTTACACGTATGCAAACAAAACTTGCCTCGTAGGCCCAATAACCAGGCATTGAGATCACCCTAGCTAGTCCTCAACTTAGCGAGGCCGTTTTCGCCTTTTGGAAAAGAAAAGGAAGAATCTCTTTCCTTCTTCCAACAACACAACAGACCCAATTTTCTCCCTCTGCTCTGTTGCTGGCTTGCTGCTATTGTTGAGACTTGAGAGGCAGGGAGATATCAGACATGAGGCTATTTACTCACAACATGCTATCCTCCAATATCAAGGGAGTTGCGAACGGCTTCCCTCTAAGAATCGAGGTAGATCAAGTGGTCGAAAAGCAAGTGGACTTCAATCCCGATTTCCTCAGAAACATGTTCCCAAAGCTCGAGTGGAAAGCCCTTGTCGATGCCGCACGAACCATGGGCTACACCGAGCTTCCTGAGGAAGCCGATTCGTCGATGCTGGAGTCTGAGGAATTTTTAAGGAAGTTGCACCACGCGCTTTTGGAGCTTCACCTCGAAGAAGGGGCTTTGGTTTGTCCTGAGACTGGGAGAAAGTTTCCGGTCAATAAAGGGATTCCTAATATGCTTCTTCACGAAGATGAGGTTTGAGATGCCTGTTTGTTTTCTCAGATTAGGGTTTTCGTTTGGGGGATTTGGGGTTTTTCTTTTTTGAGTGTTTTGAGTTAGTGAAATGTGTGGAAAGAAAAAAAATAAAATAAAATAAAAAGCTTTTGCTTCAATGATTATTGTCTGTGTATTATCATCAATATGATATAAATTGAATCCGAGAGATGAATTTCTGTTCGTCATCACTGTCATGGAACCAAATGTCTTAAAACAAAAAAGAGCCTAAACGTAATGATTTGCATTAAGCAGTATTAAAATGCTATCATTAATTGTTCACATGACATTCTAGTCTTTTACACTGGAAACAGTTCACCGACTGCCTGGATTGCTCAGTTAACAAACATCTATGCATATTACAAGGGGGGAAATTACACCGAACCCGAGAATTTATGAATCAAGAAATATAGTACTCTGTTTAGTAGCGCATGCTCATATGTGAAACTAATCTGCCCGCTCCTTTTTTCAATAAATTACGTGGTGCAAATAATTGCTCTGCGCTTCTGTGAGGCGAGTTCAATTGTAAAAATTCTTCTATCTAATAAAGACGGAGAGGTCTGTCAGCTTGCTTTCAACCCATCCTTGCGGGGTGATGTGTCACCAGGGGGGCGAGGCACGCCAAATACCCAATCAAGAACATTAAGGTACTTGGACCGGAACACTTCCCTTTCCTGCTCATAGCAATGCATTATTATAGCTGTTGAGATGCTGAAAATCACCACATCAGCTCTCTTCAAATTCATAGACTCTGGCAAATACCCGGCATCTCGCGTGCAGATAAAGAAGCTTTCAACTGCCCTTGCGAAACAGTAGAGAGATATTTCAATCCGCCTGCTTTTCTTTTCAATAGCTAGGGCCAGGCCAGTTGGCAACTGTGTAGGATCACAAGCGAGATTTCAGAACAAAAGAAAACGTCTGTAAATCTCCCTAATTAATTAAATATTTCGAAAGTCCTGTACCGTCCCTATTGCCACCATCGGAATGTTACACCACCTGAAAATTCTAAAGAGTAGACACGTCCACATCCTGATGACCACAAAAAGAAAAATAGTTACAAAAGCTGGTTTTTCTCGACAAATTTCAGTCAAAACAGGTTACTGGGATAAACGTCATTGAACACCAACAATAGCACCCCGGCAATGTTAATATCAAATCTGGAGCCCCCCCCCCCCTCCCTCCCTTTCTATTTAGCTGCCAGACTTCATTTTGTTTCTTGCATGATGCACAAACATGTATAATATTTGTTCTTATGTCTCACCGTGCTGTCAGAATGTGTGCTAGAATAATAGCAGTAACATTCAAATAAGGTTCAGATCACGAAACAAAAGCTTGAACTGTGTCACAAAGGCGCCAAAAAGTCAGCTCAAGGCAGCTTGGTTGCATGGTCTAATTTTCAATCATGCATGCTACCTACACCTTATATATATCGCTATACTGCCATCTACACCTCTAAAAGTCCAACCATTGGTACTTTCATTGGAGGTGTGGCAGCCACCACGCTACCAAACAATCACTAAATGGCTAAGTGCCCAAGTGATTTTAACGCAGCATGACCTGCAAGTTACTTGATAGGCAAGGTGTGCTGTTTTCTTAAAGCTAAAATAGAACGCCATACCCAAAAACATAAAAAAGACAACAAGATCGACAATATACCACAGCAATGTATAATACAATAGAGGAATGAATACTAACCAGGCAGATGAACAATACACAGATAGAAACAAGCTTGATCTTGCAGTACCAAGAAGACCCTTCCCAAATATGTTGCAAGGCCTGCACAAGGACAAAGAGAAACATGTGAAATAACAGTCTGGCCCCGTGAGCCTCTCCAAACGTTCATGAATTGGCCTATTTGTTGTTGTTGTTGTTGCGGGTGTACGGTGGGTACAAGGAAAACCCCCATGTGGTGAGCTATGCAAAATTAATACTGTTAAAATTCCACTGTTTATTTCAATAGGAGCTCATACCATGAAAAGATTAGGAAGGTGCACCTGTTGTTTGAAAACAGACCAAATGTGTTTTGACACAGCCAGGCAGGTTCCAGTATGGAATTGCTGGTAATGATGGAACATGCACATCTGTTTGTGCAGAGTTGTGGGAGGTCAAATGGGGACTTGCAAATGAATGGCCAATGGGGTAACGTGGTCTCATGTTGGAGCCTAAAGGTGGACTCAAAGAGCAATCGTGCTGATAGGCTTGTCAATCATGGTAATGTGAACACTCAAAGGGTTAGTCCAGTTTCACAATCCTCCTAGTGACCTTTGCAGCTTTCTTCCTGCAGTTGTGTGTGTCTTAGCTACAAGCAGGTTTTTATGTCTTGGTCTTTGTTTTGAGCCGTTAGGCACCTTTTGCAATCCAAGAGAGAGAGAAGAGAGACAGAGAGAGAGATTGACAAGAAAAGGATGACGAAGAAAGAAATCAAAATACTAGGTGGTCACATCGACCATATAGATATTCAAGGCTAAGGAATCATAGCTGAAGAGGTGACTCAAGGCAAAAAAAGTAAATGGTAAGAAATATATTATTGCTCAAATTCTCTTATTTTGATGTTTCCAAGCCGGCTGGATACAAATCACAGTTAATATTTGTTGTTGAACTGGCAATCATTTAAGAGCACTGTAAGAATCTATACATAACAATTCCACTTACCTATTTATGAAACCAGACCCACTTTAGTACCCACTGTGTGGACTAAATTAAACAGTAAAATTCAGACATCCATTAGCAGAACATGTGGTGACAGTCCAAGAGTAACTTAAATGCCACATCCAGTTCTCTAACTAGAAGCTTTGAATAGTAACAACCATGATAAATAAAATTAACTACTACTGGTATTAATTAATTCAGCCACGCAATTATGAGTCATAACACATCTTCATGTCAGTACCCTCTCTTGCATAAACATGGGACCCACCATCAAAATTATTCACAGATCGCACCTTTATGTAAGAGGAAGGAGTACAACTCCCGGTATACTGAACAATTCCTTTCATGACCAACATGTAATACTTGACTACTCATTACCTTTTCAGGAGGCCTTGACGATGAACTATAAGTGCAGGGATCAAATATACAGGAAGATAAACTGGTAAAGCTCTTTTATATGCTTGAAGAAAAAAAGAAACAACATGCGCACTGCACGATTGATTTCCATGTATAATCTGCACAAATTTCATAGATCAAGCACAGTCCACCAAAGTACATAATAATGTAGTGTGCAAAATATTAATGACGTGAATAGAAAATGGTAGGGTCATATACAAAAAGCAACTACATAGCAAACAGTGATTTTTTTAGCATCAAATTTCTTTGCAAATACCACCAATGATGATAACATACCGTGCAGGGGATTTTCATTTCTGGGTCTAGCTTAATATCAACACCTGTGGAGTTGTAATATTTCTCTATAGCCTCCAAATTTGTGAAAGGCAAGCCGCTTGCAATATCTTTCACACCTTGCAAGATAGAAAGATCCTTTCCACCGTGTTTATTGAGAAAAGACTTGTATGATGGAGGCAAACTATCTTGCTTCAATATATAAGCAGACCTGGAAAATGGATAATTTTACTTAAACTATCTTCACACCTTGCAAAATAGAAAAGTTGTTGAAGCATAATTGCACAAGTAAAAGTTTGGCTATCATACTAATGCATATTAATATTAACCATCTGGTGATGACTTCGCCAAAAACAGTGATAGCTATAGAAAAAAATTATTCATTCTCGTAGTGTTAAAAAATTATTCATTCTCGTAGTGTTAATCTTTCATAATGCATTATCGAGGTTGGATGCAAGAATCTAGAATTCCACAATGCAAAGAATTTGTACAGAACAAAAGCAACAAGTTATGAGTAATTCCAAAACCATGAGCTGCAATATTCAAACTAATAACTAGCTTCAGAAGAGAGGGATAACATACAAAACTTGAGAAGACGAGAGACACATGAGGAAAACGTCTCCATGCTTCCAAGTAAGAGGTTTACAAATTTTCCCAAATCGTTTGCTCTTAATTCCACACCGTGACGCTAACACTGCAGCACGCATAAGTATGTATATGGCCAAGCTTGTGTGCTGTGTGTTTGGCCCTGTAAGAAGCATAGATGGCCCAGCGATTAATCCTGCTAATAAAGACCTCCATTTCGCCGTCCTAAAATTACAATCATACTTTTACCAATCAACTTCCAAATTCACAAAGTTCAATAATCACCAGTTTATTGAAAGAAACTTTCAAACTTCTTAAATTGGAGAATGTAGAATGTACCTCCGGTGGCCTCCTAAATATGCAATAATTTCATCAACAGACACAAATGTACCAGCAAAAGTACCAAGGAAAAGCCCGTATCTTAGCGTTTCCTTAATAGCTAAATCAATAGCTTTCCTGTTGGAAAACACCTCGACTTTCCTAAACAAATCCAAAAGCAAAAAACAAAAAAAACAAATTAACAAATCTTAGATCAGAATCTAACAATATAAAATAAATAATAAAGGGCATGGCTAGCTAAGCATGGAAATTAATTCACCTCGTGGAGGATAATCTGGTGCGCCGCAACCTTGCGAGAATTGAAAACAAGGCGAGTCCTCCTTTAATACCGGCTCCAATTGAGAAACCTTTTGCTGACGCAGTAACAACTCGCGCTAGTTTCTCCGAATCCTGAAACGGATTTAAGGCAATTCCTGGTAAATAAGAAGAAGAGCAGAAAGGAGGCTCCGATTTCAAGCAATGTGTTTTTATATAGCCGCCATGGAAGCCACCATTTTCGTCGGAGCAGATTTTAACTTCGGTGGCTCCGTCGCCTGATGGCGACATGGATAATTTAGGGTTTGATACAAGGAAAGATACTTTATTGGTGGAAGCGAGGAAGCTTGGGGGGAATCGTTTTTGAAAGAGAGTATAAAAGCTGCACAAAGTTCTTCGGAATTATCGATGGCTAGAGCATC
>Ga0325404_1006826_pt1 | contig 11954 bp, 3 predicted proteins | sample PopdelMetagenome_18_FD_205664 | JGI IMG/M metagenome (GOLD analysis project Ga0325404, IMG submission 205664) | Populus deltoides microbial communities from Bellville, Georgia, United States - Xylem-Control-R1 | ecosystem: Host-associated > Plants > Phyllosphere > Stem > Wood/Secondary xylem... | reverse complement strand
GGGCAACATGGACCTACAACTTTTTGTTCCATGTACATAGCCTATAAAACACCAAAGTGCTTTATATCTTGTTTTTTGAGGTGGACAATAATGCCTCAAATTCTGGGTACAGTTCATGATGAACAAGAATACATGAGGTGTTGCATAGTTAACGTCTACAGCTTTCTAGATTCAAATTTATAAATATTAGCTTAGGATCATTATTTTTTCAAATTGGTTTAGGATATCTCGAAACAACCATTTGAATTCAATTGCAAAAAAAAATTATTAAATTTATGAAGATTTTGATAAAGCTCCATATGGTTTCACGGTTTTTAGTTGGTCTGTGGAATTTAAATAATTAAGTTCTAAACAACCATTTAAATTTTGAAGATTCCTAGTACGAGGATGGTTGTTAATTTTGCTCTTTAGTTGCTGGCATTTTGAGCTAGTCTTAGCCTATTGTCAAAATGGTATGATTGTCTTTCACTTAGTCAAGTATTAATATAGTTATATCTTACAATCATTATTGGATTATAATTACAATCTCTCTCTAAAAAAAATAACTATGTATAACTAATTGCTTATTAATTAATCTCATAAAACTCTTTAAATCAAGATATTATACTAACAACCCCTCTAAAATTGATGTTTATGGATCTCGAAGCATCAATTTATTAATAATGAATTGATATCAATGACGAGATAGGATCTTGGTAAACATATCAATTGTCTAGAACTTAGTGAAAATGTAAAAGAAAGTAATAACGTGTTGGTAAAGTATTTTATAAATAGAATGACAATCTACTTCAATGTGATTGATTCGCTCATAAAAGACCAGATTGACAGTAATTTGAATAGCACTTGTGTTATCAACATGAAGAGAAGTAAGAGTAAGTTGAGGAATACCAAGTTCACCTAATAGACCCCGAAGTCAAACAATATTAAAGCATGCTTATAACATAGCATGATATTCAAACTTAACTGAGGATTTAGAAACTCGATCATGCTTCTTACTCTTCCAAGAAATAAGATCATCATCAAGAAATATGCACTGGCCAATAACTGAATGACGAGTATTAGAAAAACCAACTCAATCTACATCAATAAAACTTATCAACTGTAAAGAATAATTCACGACTAAAAATACATTTAAGATAACAAAAGATACATCATATTATAAGTAAGTGAGAATGGTGAGGAACCTACATAAAATGCCTAACTTGTTGTATAGTAAAAGAAATATTAGGCTAAGTAATTATCAAATAATTCAAACTCCTTACTAGCTACCAATACAATGAGGGATCATATAATAGCTTGTCATCATCTTGTTGTAGCTTCAAGTTGACCTTCATTATATAAGGACCAAGTTAATGGATTAAAGATTAACTACAGTGAGAAGCTTTTGAGTGTACTTATATTGATGTAAAAGTGTGTTAGTTCGACAAGGGTATGCATCAAGACCAATAAAATATTGTAGGGTTACGAAGATCTTTATTATGAAATGAAATGTTAAGATGTGTTTGTAGTTGCTCAATCAACTAAGAATCAAACCTTGTAATAACAATAACATCCATATATACAAGAAGTACAATAATCCTAGTAGAAATTGTTTTGGGAAAGAGAGGAGTCAAACTAACTTTGAATAAAATTAAAATAAAAAAGAGTAGAATGAACTTCTCAAATCAAACACATGATGCCAAAAACCACCAAACAAGCTTTATACCTTGCAACAGAACCATCATGCCATAACTTTATGGTATAAGCCCATTTACAGCTAAAAAGTTTGACGCCATTAAGACAAGGAACAATATCACATGTGAGATTGTCTTAAAAAGCCTGAAGCTTTTCTTATATAGTTTGCTTCTAACATGCTTCATTAAAAGCTTGAGAGCAAGACTTAGATGTAATGGTAGTATTAAAAGGAGTTTGTATGAGAGAACCCATATCTATCCAAATGATGTAAAATCTAAGATAACTGATGAGGTTCAATAAAAACATGATCAAGTGTCGAGGTTACGTCATGCAATAAGACTAATGGATAACATATTTGATACACAATACTTAACTTAAAATGTTAAATAGAACTTGACACGTCATAAAAAAATAGAAAACAAAACTAAATAGGAATCATAAGAAGTTGAAAACTGAAAAAAAATATTGATTTTCAAAGAAGATCATATTTTAAAAAATATGAAGTTTATTAGCAACCGATTCATAAAACACAAACCATTTTATGTATATTACTATATCCTGGAAAAGCACACCAAATAAGATGGAGAAGAAAACTTGTGTTATTCAGTATATGGTAAGTAAACAAAACAAACACAACCAAGGGCAGAGTTAGGAATTTTTTCTGCATTGAGCTATTAAATAAATATATAATTTTTTTAAGATAAATTATTAACTCATGTATATGAATTTTTAAAGTTAACAGTAAAGTTTTAATTCAAATAAACTACCCAAAATATTAAAAAATAAATTTAAAAGTACATAAAATTAAAGTGAAAGTAAAAATAAACTCACTATTGAAGTTACATCCTTCCATGTTTTGTGGAATATAATATAATTCATCTATAATCGAAGTTGAATCGATATTGTAACAACCTCTCAATCAGGATAAAATAACAATCTCATGTCAATTGAAAAACAAAGTAATTAAAGTTTTTTCCCATTTCAATTCCTCTTTCCTTCACTTGATTCTTCCTCACTTTTCTTATTTATTTTTTTTTACGTTTTTCCCTTACTTTTCTCTCTTTCTCTCTTGCCTTTTCTTTTTTTTCTTTTCTTATTTTGCTTCTACCTAGTCAGCAACATATAAAAGAAAGGAAGAACTGATTTGTTTTATTTTTTAATGGCAAATAACTATTTTACCCTTAATGAGTCGTTTTGCATGTATTTGATGATCTTTTTTTTTGTTAGCACTATCAAACTCTGTTCATCCTAAAATTTTAACCAGATTTTATTCAATATATTTTAAGATCCCTCATAAAATTTCAGCTCAATCTGATGGTCGGATTGAAAATTACACCCAATAACGTAAAACTAGTCAAAGTGTGAATTTTTTATCAAATTCTGAATTTCTTCAAAAATTCTGAAATTTTAACCCAAGCTAAAGCATTATATTAGAAGGCTCTACGTAAATTTTTAAAATTGTTTGATATCTCAATTAACAATTAAAAATTTGTTTTACATAAAACTAGTAAAAAAATATTGATAAAATCTTGACCTGGGCTAGAGCCCACTTGAGCCTTTACATGCCTCCACCCTTGAACACAACCAAATATACGAAGAAACTTATACTTAGAAGTAACACCAAATAAGTGAGAATATTGCAAATCATAATTGAAAACTTAGAAGAGAAGATAATTAATCAAATAAACAGTCATAGATAATGCTTATATCCAAAATCTAAGTGGTATAGAAGAGTCAATTAAACAAGGTGCGAACAACATCTAAAAATGAAGATTCTTAAACTCTACATCCTTATTTTGTTGAGTGTATGGGCAAGAAATGTAAACCCTAGTTAAAAAAATATTACAGTGATAATAAAAATATTGAAAATACAACCTATATGTACGATATTTTAAAAGTGAGCTGAGACGGGGTATCTGGTTAAAAAAAATACTTGAACTAGATATATGTACTAGCATTGTTACAAATATCAAGAACTATGAGATACAAATATGTGGCATTGGCTTCCTTTAGATGCCACTTTGGCCAAACAAGCTAAAGAGAAGGGGAAAGCTTCTTCTTCATCTTTCACTTGATTTTTTCCATAAAAAATGCCTAAAAACCTTGGATAAAAGTTCTAAAAGGGGTTTTTTAGGATTAAAGCAAGGGGTTTCAAGTTTTAGAAGGGTTATAAAGCTTGGAAATAGAGGTGTTGGAAGTTAGAGAGAGAAAGAGAAGAAAAAGTGAAAAAAGGTTGGTTTCCTTGTCAATTTCTTTTTTATTTCTTATGATTAGGAGGTAAGAATTACTTCCACCATGATTGATTATGATTTCGACATGTTTTGAAGCTTAGGTAGTAATGTGTACATTATAGAATGTTGAGTTTTATAGGTTGAGATGTTTGAAATGGTATTCTTTGTTTAAAATCATATTCTTGGGTATGAATTAAGAATGGGTAATGTGTGAATTATGAAAAATTAAAGAAAAAAATTATGTTCCCTTTTGTATAGGTAATTCGGTCAAACTAGTGAGAGTAGTTTTAAGATTTTTAGTTCAAATTAACATGAAATTGGTGTTTAACTATGTTATATGATGAAATTAATGATTGGGTGGAGAGTTGATTACATGAAAAAAATTACATAATGGGTTTGATGATTGAGAATGAAATTGATTTCATAAAACCTGAATGAGAATCCATATTCTTCTTGATGTGGAATTCAACTTAAGCTAATAAATAAGGATGAGTTTGGTTGACTTAGTTGTTATAATGATTGAGTTGACTTGTGTTTGGTGAGATGTAAAATGGTTGGATAATTAGAAAATTGGCATGGAAACTTAAGGAGACAAACCTTAAAGTTTTTTTTTTAAAAAAAAAATAGAAAGGGGAAGGGGCCAAAATCATACCTTATAGGTCCTTTAAAATTATTATTAAATTTAAATAATTAAATCTATGGGAATGGATTCGAATATAGAAAACATGCATGTATATGAAATTTTAAGAATTTTCCTTGCTATTAGTTTGAAAATAATGGTTGAATAAGAATTAAAATGAAATTTTGATGTTGGTTGTATTTTTATAAAGATTGTATCCTTGGTGGTATAGGGGAACAACTGGAATAAGATAGTAGCAGGGAGCAGCAACATATGCATAAGCTCTAGGTAGGTGCCCTGCATTTTTTTTCTTTATACTTAAAAGATTTCTTAAGTTTTTTTAACTGTAAGTTCTTAAAATATGCACTTATTTATAAAAATATTAATACTAAGGAAGGATTTATTTGACTAGTTGTCTTGAGCTGAGCTATTGACATTAGAGTGACTAATTGTCAGGATATGTGATTGACTAGCTATCTTAAGTGAAGCTAATGACATCAATGAAACTGATAGCTGAGGTGTCTAATTGACTACTTGTCCTAAATAGAGCTAGGGGTTTCTAGATGACTGAATGCTAAGATATGAGATTGACTAGTTGTCCTGATGAAACTAGTGGCATCATTGTTATTAACTGATACTTAATTTGACTAGCTGTTTGAAACGGAGCTAATGGTGTCAATATAATTAGTTGTCAGGATATTTAATTTGGCTAGTTATCCGGAGCAAAGCTAGTAATGTTTGTGTGACTAACTTGTAGGGTTATTAATGGCTTCTTTAGATGAAATCAAATAGTTCATAAGTAGAAAAAAGATTGTGCATTTATGTTTAAGTGTATTTCATATTAATGAAATGAGAAATAAAGGTGTATATGTTTTGTTTTGTCAATTGCTGAATTATATACTCATATTATATAATAAATTGATTTCAGGTTCATCATAGACCTGAGTGGAGCAATAGATTATTTATAGTATTTTTTTTTTGTTTAGGTAATGATGATGTACATATGGATAGACTGAATTTCCTTTTTATAATATTCTTTCATGATTGACTTTTGTAATGCAAATTAAACTAGTATTAAGATGCAATAATTAAACTATTGAATTCTTTTTATCAAGTTTGAAATTCACATAATATCTAGTCTTGTTTATTAAATTAAGAATGCATGTAACTAGTTCACAATGTTTTAGAGGAATAAATAAAGTTTAATCTTGGTTTGTGTTGCTAAAGTAAAGGTTCGGGATGGTTGGACCATGAATTAAGTCTTAATGGTGTGTGTAGATTGTTAATGTCGACACATGGAAATGTCTAATTTTAAGGGAGAATCTGTTGGAATTTCAGTAGAATCTTAAATGACTCTAAATGTGGTAAATTGTTATCATGAATTATGGATTATAGGATTTAAAAAAAAAATCCTCGAGTATTTTTCAATGATTCATGACCAATGATCTTTATGAAACATGTTTTAAAAGTCGGAGTTGTTACAAGAACATTGGGGGAGAATACTCTTTATTCATATGAATGATCTTAAAACAAGTAAAGGCTCGACTTTCATGTGAAGAAAAATGTAAAGACTTTAACTAAGTTTACACGAAGCATAATTAGAGGACATAATAAAAGGTAAAAACAATTTTTTATTTCCCAAATAACCATGTTTCATATAATAAGTGAAAGCAATAGAATTTGGATGTCTCAATTTCTTATGTTATATATGACTATAATTAACTATCTCAGTACAATAAAAAAAAAAAGATCTAGGAATGAAAAACTAGAGAGGAAGTAAATGTCTCATTTGAGGCCCATTTGCTATCATTTTTCCTGACGCTTTATCTTAAGCACTTTAACCATCATGGTTAAAATGGATTTTATAATTATTATCTATCAATTGACCTATATAAATTAAATTAGCAAATAAATTTGGAGACACAAAATATTATTAAAGGAAGACTCAAAAAATTCATATCACAGTGATACGAAGAGCATTGTTATTGGTTATTTGAATAAGTTATTGAGCCTCATATTTATGAACATTATGTAAAACATTCATACTACTAGTCATATGATTAAAAGTTGCAGAGTCAAACAATCAAAAAGAAATAAGTAGATTCCCCTTAATATTTATGAACATTATGTAAAACATTCATACTACTAGTCATATGATTAAAAGTTGCAGAGTCAAACAACCAACAAAAAATAACTAGATTCCCTTTACCTTTGTATATGAAAGGTAGAAACAATCATCTATTATAGACCATCTCAGATTTGAGATGGGATGAAAAAATGCTTACAGATTACTAGTCCAGAGAAGAAACCAAGGAGGCAATTGTGAAAATGGTCTGGGTTGTATTATGAGGGGCTAGAGTGTGTTGATTTTAATATTGCACTTGATAATCTTAAATTATATGCCTTTTTTGCAATAATTGTAAAATTTCTCATTGTAGTGCTTTAAAATATGTCCAAACTCCTATATCTTATTTTGTATTAAGCAGCATATACCACATTAATCATCCCAAACATCATGGTTTCTAAATTAAGACCAAGTTAAGTGACTAAATATTATTCTTTACACAATAATCCTTTTAAGAAAATCTCTGAATACGAAACAGGATTTTAGTTGATTAAGCTATCATGTGCAATCTCAAATTGTAGTTTTAGTTTCATCTAAACTAGTGTATTTGGCTCTCATGGTAGACAACTTCTAGTGCCACTCAAGTCTCATTAGAAATGGTAGAATGAATTATCCTAGAATATTCACTCTAAAAATTAAGAAATCCATAACAGAATTGTTCAATATAAAGATTACCTTGGCAATAATTACCGATTTCTAACTTTAGTTGAAAATTTTAGGAAGTTTTATATTGAGAATATATACTCCAAAGATAAGTTCACATCTCTATAGCAGTAGTCAATAATAAAAAATTATTCACCATATATGATTTGATATAACCCAATAACATAGAGATAATACGAGCATCCTTGCTCTTTCAATAATCAATATCCTTGAGTGTAGTGGGAGCTTTAGATAAACCACCTACATCACCCCATAATTATTTTCCCTTCACAAATATCTTGAAATGAAACTCGTAAGTAAAGTGATTATTTTCATTAAAATAAATTGTTTTTCATGATAAATTAGAAGAAAAGAACTAAACTTGTGATAAAATAGACCTTGATATATATATATATAAACTTTGAACTACCAATAATGAAAACTTTCCAAATTATCTAGCCATGTCGCTATGAAATCCATTTAAAACAAAATCTCTCTACACTTAAAAATTATCTATAGCCCCAAAATAAGGAGTCTTTATAAATTAATTCTAGAAAATATCCCACAACTCAACCTCGAAAAAAAAAATACTAACCCTAATAGTTAAGCATAAAATCTAGAATTTAGGTTGTTATACCATGTTAAAATGATATGAATTTCTCTCAAATAAGGATCTCTTCTTTTTAAATAATCAAGTCTTAACATAATTACATCTTATAAACATTTATAAAACATAATTACAATCTCTCTAAAAGGGTAACTATGTAAAACTAATTGTCTATCAATCAATTTCTCAACATCAAGCTTTCTAAATCAAATAATTGTATATCAATTAATCTTTCTAAGTCAAAATATTACAGATAACATCTATAATTGTTTTAGTAAGGTCATTCACATTATGATAATAAGATTGATATATTTATGGAAATTTTTATTTTTTTATAATCTCTTTTTATAGTAGAATCAAAATGATAAAAACTTGTTTTTTTCAAATAAAGGATATGTATTTACCATTTAAGCCAAGATATTTAATGGTTTAAATTCAATTTTTTAACGGTAGTTCTTCCTTTTGAACTAATAAAGTTAAAGTATAAACACATCGAGATTTGTATTATTAATTTAATTAGTTATTTACTTAAACTATTATATTTTGGATGAATGTTGTCCCCCTTCCATTTAATTTGATCATTAAGATTATATTTGGTATTATCATGTGGTGTGGTGCGGTTGGAAATGCTTTTAAACTAAACACAACTTCAAAGTTGTTTGGTTTTCATTGCTTTAACCTGTTTTTCATCAAATTATGAAAAACAAAACTTGAGTTTGAGACAATTTATAGCTTTTCTGAAACCTGATTTTTTCAAACCGCAACCATAAAATTTATCACAATGTCAAATACACACTAAATTAAGAATCAGGATATGATAATTAACCAAAACCTTCTTTAAAAAGTTATTATTTATGTTAAATATATTATTAAAAACTCTTACACAAATTGGTCATCATATTATCATAACGACGATCACCAAAATCATATAGGAATGCCTATTTCTCATTAGGTTAAACTTTTAACCATGCTCTGGTCGTGTCATCTGTTTTAATCAAATCATCATATAAAATGTCAAATTTCTATTTTGAAGGATTTATACACATCATATGTAACATATTTTGCAAGGCTATATTTTTTAACCTAGTGTTGAAGTTACCCATAAAATATCACGAATAATATTGATAATACCCAACAAGCTTGGGAAATATCTATGCCATAGCATTCTTAATCATAGTACATCAATCTGATTTAATACACAACCTGTTACATACTAACAAAGCAAATCTAAAACTATCTCTAGTTATTATTAGTCTCTTATTTGATAATAGCAAAACATAATAGATAAACCCTATTATTAGCGTCGTAAGCTACTACAATAAAAAAATTTACCTTTTAATTATCATATAGATAAGTGTTGTTAATAGTAATTAGAGGACAACAATATTGAAACCCTTTTATTAAAGCACCAAAAGCCAAAAATGCTCTCCTAAATATTTATTTATTCTCATCAACCATTTTAAGATCCCAATCCACATGTGTTCCTGGATTTGGATCTTTAATAGTTAATAGCATTATAAGTAAGGTTTGAAATGACTCTTCAGCGTACCAAACAAACACTTTAATATTTTACACTTAGCCATTGATGCCTTCTAATATGAGATGTCATACTTATAATCCCACTCTATAGTAGGTTGAATATATGCAATACTCATACTTATATTGGTTTTCATAATTGTCAACATCACCTCAGCAATTGAGATATAAGTTAATCGGACGATTGGAATTGTAAAACTAGTTGGTTTTGACATATGTTTGGCCCTTTTAATTTTGAAATCTCTCATAAATCAGAACTCTAACAATATCCCCTGTGCAAATACCATTTACATATTGGTTCTTGAATGCATTGCAACTACACATAAGTTTTAGTTTAACGATAGTCTTGTACTGTAATGAATTCTTGATATGTCATTGCTTAATTGTAATAATACATTTAGACTTATCTCTGAATTTTTTTTCAATCTCCAATTGATCACTCGATAATCCTGAGTACCTATGACTCATAGCTCAATCATTGCATTCGTATTATGCATTCCCATTCACAACCAAAAATAAAAGGAGTAGAAAGCTCCATGAATGGGTTAATTGGCTCATCTAGCTCAACAATCTCATCTTACCCATCAACTTTAATTTCCCCATCTTCCATATCCTCCTTAACTCTATCAATATGATAATCATCTTCTTTATTATTTGGTTCGGACTCTTTATAGCAATATAGAGCAAATGACATGCCCAACTGAGCTTTCATATCAATAATCTCTTGTGTCGATATTTGTTTCCTTGCATTACCACCTAAACCAAATGGATCAGCTACATACGATACTTACGTGGTCCTTTGAGTGTTACTTGACATCTAAGTCAACTCTATACTAGAGAATTTTTCTCGTCTAGGTTTGCTATTCAAGTACAACTATAGGATATTCATCCCATTAATACTAGCAAATCCAAACATTGAATTCAAACTTCCATTACTATAGATGGGTACACCAACATAATCAATTGAACAAACCTAATTTGCATCATCGTCCAAGTAATTTCAACTTTGATTTTAGGTGCATTCCAACCAAGTCGATCATATAATATTTTAGATATCTCATTAAGAGACATATCTAATGTAGTAGTTAGGGACTCATTACTCCCTCTATTATAAGTGATATCATTCTCGGTATTGATAATGGTACCACCATATAAGCTTAGTATTCCAATAGTACAAGACATTTTATTAAACAATATAATAAAACCCAAGCCTAATTTATCAATATCGTTGGATTAATCAAGATACATAATTTAAAACTCTAAACCCTAATGATAACATAATCAGTGAAAACCTAAATTCATCAATTTCTTTATAAATAAGAAAATTATCTACCCAATTGTTGTATTTCATAACTAATTTTCATATTTTATACCCAAGTCAAAAAAAAATACCTCACTTAACCTTTTAAATCCTACCTTAATCCTAATTCACAATTGAGAACAACCCGAGACCATCGATACTTTAAAAAAATAAAAACAAATACAACTTAAATCAATGTATTTTATAGCTAATAACCTAATTCATAAAAGCCTTAAAGTTTTATAAATCCCTAATCCTAAACCCTAGTACTTTCAAAACCAACAATAAGTATAAATTAGCACAAAGCTTACTAAATTGATAGAGATAAAGTGTGTAATATACATCTAAGTGTTAAAAGTGGGTGGTAGTGGTGATAGGTGGTGGTGGTGGGCAATAATTGATGAGAGAGAGAGAGAGAGAGAGAGAGAGAGAGATAGAGGACTCTTGTAATGGAGAAAGAGAAAAGGATATGGTCTCGTGGTGACTTAGAGAGTGTTTTGTAGTGGGGAGAAAGGATGGTGGTTGTGAGCAGTTACAGTAATGAGGGCGAGTAGTGGTTGGAGGAAGAGAGGGGAAATAAAAAGAGAAATTGAAAGATGAAGTATGAGAGGATTATATTCTTTTGGAGAGCAAGTGGTGGTTGTAGGAAGAGAGAGGAAATATAGAGAGAAATTGAAAGATGAGGTATGAGAGGGTTATATTCTTTTAGAGCGCAAACCTCGCACACGACTTGTAAGTTGTATGTGTGACATGCGACACACGAGTTATAGATGAGGCTCGCGACTCACTCGAGTATACTATTTATTTAAATATTTTCTATATTGTTGTATTTTATCATTTTTTTCAGTTAAAAAATAAAGAAAAAAGAAAACATCAAAAAAAAAAAAAAAAAAGAAAAGAAAAAGATGAGATCCTCGTACTTCACACCGTTGACTCATGGATTGCCCCATTATTGGAGACCCCGGATTGGAATAGAGTGGACTGACCACTGTCTTCTGAGGTGACTTATTGCAGGCCCAAAAAAGAATTACCAAAATACAAAAGTGCTCATTTGGTTTGCTCTTATCATGTGCTCTCCTTGTAATGGGCGGTTGAAATGATGTGGATTTGACATCATTTTGCTGCCAGTGGACAGTGAGAAGAGGATATAAGAAGATAGCCAATGATTCCAAAGCAGAGAGGGCATTAAAGCTTGGAATCACCAAGTTTCCATTGCTGCT
>Ga0325404_1006823_pt1 | contig 11955 bp, 7 predicted proteins | sample PopdelMetagenome_18_FD_205664 | JGI IMG/M metagenome (GOLD analysis project Ga0325404, IMG submission 205664) | Populus deltoides microbial communities from Bellville, Georgia, United States - Xylem-Control-R1 | ecosystem: Host-associated > Plants > Phyllosphere > Stem > Wood/Secondary xylem... | reverse complement strand
CTCTCCTTCCTTTCTATCACTGCCATTATTATATTACATTATCGTTATACTGTCGGCGGGTTAATATGGGACTGGTCGAATTTGCGATATAACACGCACCGTCCAAAGAGTTTGGATCGAGGATTTGAAAGAAAAAAAGAACTTACAAAGGTTTTTTTTGATAAGCAACGCTTACCCCTTTTGACGAACTTATTACCGATGGGTTGCCTGCACATGAAACATGAACCTCTGGGACGGGGAGAGTTACACTTGTTTACATTATTTTACCTTTTCTCACTGTGTTTTCTTTCGGGAGCTTAGGTGGAGAACATTGTAGTCATTGGTCACAGCTGTTGTGGTGGTATAAAGGGGCTCATGTCCATCCCAGATGACGGGTCCACTGCTAGGTAACCATCTGTTGATTATGTATATTTAATTTCCATCGGCATTATTATATAAGTTCCTCGTCTGATTCCTTACATGTTGGGCTGCCTGGTAACCATTTGATCATTATGTATATTTAATTTCCATCGGCATTAATATATACAAGTTGAATTGTTTAAACATAGCCCCAGTCAAAGAAAATTAACATGTAGAGCATAATTTAAGCATTTCCAACATCTTGGGATAGTTAATTAGGCGGTCCCATAAGATAGTATTGCAATAATGTTAAGTTTTTAATGATTGGAAAATTGAAAATCAGTGTATTCTTAACAAAGAAGCTATCAGGGGCAAAAACAAAAAAAACAAAAAGTTGGTTATGTGGCATGTTCCTGCACAGAGCTTTTCTTTTCCTTTTGCCCATCCGCTGTGCGTTTCGCTTTACTACAGAGGACCTTTAATTTTCGCTTTATTAAAAAGTACCCTCGGTTTTCGCTTTATTTAAAAAGACCCACTTTAGTGTAGTCTTTTTCTCTCTTATGTACCGACATTTTCGAGGAAGAAAAATATGGGTGCTGCTGAATTATAAACAAAACTATGGAATTAATTTAGTATTCCGAGATTGTAATAGTCTACCTTGTCTGCACACACACACACACACACGTGTATATATATGTGTATATAGGACATATTATTCTGATTATTCTCTCTCTTTTGCTCTGGTTTGTGTATGCAGTGACTTCATAGAAAATTGGGTGAAGATCTGCTCAGCAGCCAAGTCCACGGTGGCGAAAAAAGCCGGCAGTTTAACTTTCGAAGAGCAATGCCACAACTGCGAGAAGGCAAGTCGGAGCATCTACAGTATTTAATCTCTGGAAGTTCATCTTAGATTTAAATATATTTATTCTCCAAAAAGAAATTAAATACCACTGTTGTTTTTTTGGGAGAAACCATATTAATTCTTAAGAACAAGTCATTGGTCCCCTTGAATTTACGATTGTTCTAATATATAGTTCTCTGTGGCCTAGTGCAGGAGGCTGTTAATGTGTCGCTGGGGAACCTGCTGACATATCCATTTGTGAGAGACGCCGTGGTGAACGACGCCGTGTCGCTGAAGGGTGCACACTACGACTTTGTCAAGGGAACTTTCGAGCTGTGGGATCTGGATTTCACACTTTCCCCGTCTATTTCTGTCTGAGCTGTACATGTCTTTCAATAAATATTTGGCAATGTGAAACTGTAGCCGGCTGAATTTTAAATTAGTGTATGCACGACAGGTGGAGGATGAGGTTGGATGTGGGTGTGGTATCCACTAAAATCATAAAAAATAAGAAAAATTAGTTTTTTGTGGTTGAGTTTTGTGCATAATTGAATTGTATCCTACCACAACCTCAACCATAAAAATTAAAATAAAAATTAGTCTCTGCTCATTTCCTAGCTTTCAAATCTTGTTTATTTATAAATATTGTTTCAATAATATTCACTTGTTGTTACTCATTTATCAAATTTTCTTTTTTAAAAAAAGTTAATAATCATATGCAATATTCTTTCACGTGATAATGTTTTTTAATTGATTAATACGAAACATTATTCTTAATGTTTTTTTGATATTTCTCTACTATTTTTTTATTTTAATATTATCTTTTTTATCATATCATATCTTTTTTATAGTTTTTGTCACTAACACCATTGAAAAATACACTTGTTGTTTTTCTAGGTATAAGATTTTTATTGATATACATTTTTATCCTTAAAAATTACTCTAGTTCTTATATTTTATTTTTCTTTTATAAAAGAGTCCTTAATTGAAAGTATATGATCATTTTATTTTATAGTAAATATAATTCAGTCCCTAACATATCAAATCATATACTTGGTCAAAATTAGTCTAACAATTTAAAAAAATTATTTTATATAATATTGATATCTATTATGATAATTTTCTTTATTTTTTAATTATCTCCCTCATTTTAACCCAAAAAAATTGAGACAAAAAATAAAAGAAGAAAAGAAGGAAAAAAAATTCATAATAGATGTATGATATTATAGAAATGAATTCTACCTCAAAGTAAGTAATAGCGCAATCCCTTAACTTATTGATTGTTTTTGTTTACTTGGATTGATTTTTCATGGATGTGATTTTTTTTTATGATTGTAATTGATATTATTGTGATTTTGTTGAATTCTTGTTTCCTATAATATCTTATATTTATTTTAAATTTTTTTACAATTTACTATTTAACATTCAAGAGCTTAATAAAAAAAATACCAATGACTAAATTGTATTTATTATAAAATATGATGACCAAAAAAACTTTAAGTTAAAGGACTTTTTTGTAAGAAAAGTAAAACATGGAGACCAAAAATAAAATTTTTAAAAGTTTTCAAGGACTAAAATATATGTTAATGAAGATTTTATCCTGTAATAACATGACACATGTTAATTTTTAATGGTACTAATCGATGGAAGGGTGTGATGATAACAAAACCATGACGTAAAGATGATATTAAAATAAAAAAAAAATAGTATAGTAACCTTTTAAACACGCATACAAAAAAAAAAAGAGTTGAGTGATGTAAAAAAGCATTAATGTTGTAAAAAATATATAAAATTCTTCTCCAAAAAATAAAGTTAACCTGAACCATCTATTTATCTTTTCATCAATGTCTTTTTTTTTTAACTGTACAACACCATTTCTTACCATGTTTTTCCTAGAAAAGATCATTTTGCTAGATCTAGCATCTAATGTACCACATTAGATGTTTTCTGCATGACTTTTGATTCATCTAGTGTTTTTACCAAGTTTTGAGGGCTTTATTTTGTTTGTTCTATGCTTTTATGTGGGATTATTGTGTTATAGCAGATAAATTTTTTTTAAAATTTTTTTAGATGATTTGATGTTGTGATCTTCGAGGATTCAATATGCTTAGAACTAGTATTTGAGTATTTTAAAAGTGGATAATCACTAATTCACGTCAATATTTCATTCCTAGGGATATGAAGAGTAGAGGATTAGTGATAGAAGTTTTAGTTCCTACAAAAAAATTCTTTGTATTTAGGGATCCTCCGATTATTAAGTCAATGAACTTATAGTAAGAAATTGTAATAAATGAGGAGAAGAGCATTAAACTCTAAGAACAAAAACACTTGCTCTTAGTTTTTGTGTAATAAATGCTTTGAAAATATGTGATAAGAGAATAAAGATTGTGAATCGTTTTACCTGGATGGTTCAAAGGGTATTTATAGTCTTCATACTTTGAACCTTATTATCTTGCTTAAAGGGCCGAGAGTCTTTTCCTCTTGAATAATTTAGTAAGTAAAAAGTCCCTTACATCAACATTAATGATCATGAAGATGTCTTTTTACACAACATTAATGTCGATGAGAATTACTTTTATACATCATTAGTAATGATAAACAAACAATAGAGCTATAGAAAGTTTTTATACTTATTTCATACACAACATTAAATGTTGATGGGAATAACCTTATCATATAAATAATTTTGATTAAGATATAGCTAGCTCTTAAAGGACTTTTTTACATCTAAGAGTATGGAGGAATGATTATCCTAAAATCTGGCATCTTCTCAAACCCACATGTGTTTTGGTCTACCATATAGTCAAGCCTAAAGGGGTTGGGTCTAGCATCTTGCCAAATTCATAAAAATTTAAGCTCTACACGTAGCTGAGCCTGAGGATGTTATCACCCACAAACATTTGGGCTCAACGCGTAATTGACCCCAAAGGTGTTGGGTTTGGAAATAAAATTAGACTCATATCGTCTGGGCTTGTTATTATATCAAACTTGTGCATGTTAGGTCATCACCCTGTATTTGACTCTTCTATTTGTGGGCTTTTAAGCTAATGAGTTGTGTATATATTGATCCAACAACAGCCCCCAAGTCTTTGCGTATTGAATACGCAAAGATTTTGAAATATCATCTTTAATGAAAGACTTTTACCTTCCTCATGACATTTGTTTGTCCCATGTAGAATTATTCAAATCTTTATGGCCATATAGCTTGTCCTTATTGGAAAAGGGAAGAGGCCTCTTGGGAAATAAAATGATGGCTTGCAATTAATGCAGTAATAAAGTAGATTTCTAGAGATCTGAGATGACATGATAAGTCATTCATTTAACAATGAGAGTGAAAAGGTATTTCCTTTATACCACTAATTGTTTATTTTTTCTTTTCTTTTCTTTACTTTCTCTTTTTATGATCTTTGTAAAAACATATTTGAAGATTTCTAGAGCAATTTCTACCCTTTTTTGAGAAAAAACTGTTATTCTTAGTACTTTCACTAAAAGATTTTCTCTTCTTTTAAACAAAATTAAATGGACCCTCATAGAGTAAGACCTAACCTTAGGAGTAAAGGCATTACTTCCTCTGGTAACGAGTTTAGGTTTCGACCAGGAACTAGAGGAAGTAGTAGAGAATATGGGTCCACTAGATTAGGTCCCAAGACTAAAAGAGGTGGAACTTCAGAGTCCACCTCTAGTAGAGGGGAAGATAGTTCTTATCACTAAAGAAGCCCTTCCCCGATGCTTTAAGGGAGACTCGAGGAATAGAAAGGGCACCCCAAAACCCGAAAGACGATGCTCTCAGTTTCCTAAGCATTAAGGAGGTAGATTTTACCAATGGTCGACAACCTGGGAGTATGTGGCTTAATTTCCCATAGGGGATAAAAGGATCAGTCAAGAGACCTTGAACTCTGCACGAGGACATTCCGAGATTACATTCCCTTTTATACATGTATGAATAAAGGTACTCATTCCCTCTTCATGGGTTTGTGAACAACATCTTTAAGTGTTGTATATTGGGCTCAAGCCAACTACATCTTAATGAATAAATGGTCTTATTGGATTTTGAGAAGTTTCTTGGGTTTATTGGTATCGAGGCTATGGTAAACCTTTTAAGACATATTACTAGTTGGTTACGAGCTCTGATAATGGTAAGACATATTACCAGTTGGTTATGAGCGTTTAAATCCACCATTTTTATTTGGATTAAAAGGTGGTAAGCCCTTCCATTATCATTTATTGTGCAATTTTTTTTTACTTGTTATGCATTTTTAAAATTGCTAGTATGTTGTAAATGTTGAGTCAAGCTTGGTGAAAGTGTTGATAGGTGAATTGATGATGGTTTAGTGTTTGAATGTGTGAAAAAGGAGTGGGTAACAATTCAATTTGTTATGTTTGAATGTATTGTAATGTTTTGAGATTTTTAGTAAGGATAAAAGTGTGATTTTATCATGATAAACTGTTTAGATTATTGAAATCGTGATTAAATGTTGTTATGGTACATGAATAAACAATGAATCAAGTCTCAATTTGATGAATTATGTGAAAATTTTATTTATGCTATATTAAGGTTTTATTTAGTGTGAAGTAAGTTGAGGTTTTTGAGAATTAAGGCTTGAATTTGAAATTGGATGGCTTAATGATGTTTAATGTCATGTGAATAGATTGAGTAATGAGTTAGTTGAGCAAATTAAAAAAGAGAATTTTTTTTTGTACGATTTCAGCAATGTGAAAAAAATATAAAGGATGGAATTGTTGTTATGGAATCTTGGTTGTAATGTGTTAGTGTAACCAATTAATTATTGGGTTAATTGTGAAAAAATGAAAGAAATGGAAAAGAAATTGCACCCGCCGAATGAGACACCCTCATCTATATTAATCTATTCAGCTAAAATGAAAATTTTTAGAGGAACAATTAGTTGATAAAATTGATATTGATTTTTCAATGTGGTATTGTTGTTAAAAAGTTTAAATAGTGATATTTATGTTAGTTGAAAGAATTTTCAAAGAAAATTCCAACCTTTTATGTTTTGGATGTTTCAGCCAAATAGGATGAAAATTATGGATTTTGCTTGGTGGAATTTAATTATGGGTTGTTGTGGGTAGAAATCATGCCAAATTGATTATTAACCTACAACCATAAGATGGTTAAGTAACATTTAAAAAAAATATGTAATTTCTTTAAATCAAGGAAATTAATTGAAGTGGTTAATTTAATGGAATAAATTGCTCTTTAAAGATAAGTTATTGTATGACAAATTGATGGTGGGTCGTTGATACATGAGAAGCTATCGAGGGAGCACCTAGATAGGATCCTATATTCATACTTCATGCTTCATAGTTTAGTAACAATAATACCCCCCCTCCTCCTCCTTCTCCTACTACTACTATTATTATCACCATTATTATTTGTATTATTACCACAACCACCACCATAATTTTCATCATAATTATTTTCAACATTACCATTAGCATTATTATTATCGTTATTACTATTACTATCACTACCATCATCATCATCATCGTTACAAAAAGGCCAAGGAAACAAAATAAAAAATAAAAGTAGAAAGACCAAATTAAAATTATTTTAATTAAAAAAAATTATAAACTTGATTTAAAGGATAAAATTGAAAGACATAAAAACTTTGACAAAAACAAGAAAGATATCAAAATAGAAGAACCAAATTGAAAAACATTATATATACAAATCAAAATTGAAGGATTAAATTGAAAATAAATAAAACTTTAATAAAAGGAAAAAGGACAAAAATAAACAATCAAAACTTAAAGGACTGGATTTGAAACACCAAGAACAATGATGACCATAGTGCATTTCTTGGTGTAAGAGAGAGGAAAAAAAGAAGAAAAAAAGGCCACCAACAATCGTAAGCTTCCATGCATCATCGAAAAAGAAAAAGGAGATGACAAAGAATAAAATAAGCCGACATAAATATATTTTCACCACTAGAAGTTGCCACATGCGCCATCTAAAGTACACAATAGCTCCCACATGCCAATAGTTTTTTTTATTTTAAAAATATTAATTAAATGCTAAATGATGTTGTTACCCTTGACCAAAACAACAATTAACAAAAAAACTGAAATGAAAGACTCTAATACCACTGATTCCATGAGTTAGATTTCTTGACTTTAAGGGTATATTTGTAATTTAACTATATATTCAAAAAACTTAAAACTTATTTATTATTTTAATGATATCTTAATTATTTTACTATTTATTAAAATATTGTATAAATAAAAATATCTCAAGTAAACCTATAATGATTGATTGAAAAAAAGCAAGACTAATCCCAGTTTAAATACAATAATTGTTTTTTTTTTGAAAGGACATAAACTATAGTTTTTAACCCCGACCCGGTATAATAATCGGGTCACGGGTCAGATGGGTTGACCCGGGTCAACAAAAAAAAAAAACTTTATAAAACCTTACAATGCAACACCTTACTGGTTCAGGAGCAAATAGTTGCATGCTTACAATAAGCATGAAACTTACGGGAGATGGAGTTGCATGAGTGGAAGAAAACTAAGTGCTGGAAAAGTCAAAAAGCATAAATCCCAAAACCCCACAACTTACACATGTTGAAGATAGACTGCTAAAAGAAGTGATCAATCTTGTTGGCTTTTTCATTATTGAATTCTTTGCATTTAAGGACTTGAAAATGTTGGCCATATAAGTTTGCAAACTGTCATAAAGATATGAACAAACAAGTTAAATTTTCAAGTGTCCTCAAAGAATACACATGAAATACAAAATGATTCCTAGTCTAGAAATGCAGCAAATCTAGAATGGTTGACCTGTGCGTGAACTTAGTAAAACATAGAATTTCATTTCACTTGAAGGTCTTCCACGACTCTAAAAAGAATGTCTTCAGTGGCATTGAAATAATGAGTAAGTTACAAATTTCTCCAATGCTCCCATTAGCATTCTCTTAAATAATTACTGAGAGAATCAGGTGTTGCTAAAAATGGTCATTGGAGATTATTTATTACCTCTCTGTAGGCATGATAAGTTGTTCTGTCACTGCTATCCTTGGCATAAGCTTTCATTGATGACCTTGGTGAGCTATGGTCATTTGGGAGAAATAGTGCAGCATTTTCAGTGCCATATTCATCTGGATCAACAAGTAATGAGCCTGCAAACTCTGTCAGATCCTCTTCAACTGAAAGGTAATTCTGTACATAGATTTGTGCCTGCAGCGGCGAAGAAAAATTAAAATCCTCCCTGTGGCCGCCAAAGAAAGATAGCAATTGCTCTGCATCTACCTGTACTCAGAATCATACACAAGTAAACACAAATGCATCTCATGCTCTAAATCCTCTAACATTAAGTATTTGACTTCAACTTTAAGTATCTCCCTATCACTTTTGACAACCGAACTGGTTACAGGCCTTATTGCTTCGGCTAGAAAATGGCTAAAACTCTTCAATAATTCTTTAATACATCAGGAAAGCATTTTGTTTTTTATTTTATTTGTTTGTTTGGTTAAAAGAAAATGTCAATGGCTACCTCCTTTTTAACGTTTGCCTTCGCAAGCATGATGAATGGCATGTGGGTAAAGGGCATATAGCTTGTCAGCTTTCTAATATCAGGATGGGATTGCTTGATTGAGAGCACTTGTATATGTAAATGGTAAAATTTTGTATTTAAAAACTTACTTTCTCATACTAGAAGGGGAGAAAGTTCATCTAAACATTTTGATCGTCAAAATCCGAGCGAATCCATGTTTTTGTGCATAGAAGATCGCGAACAAAAAATTAAAAAGATAACAGCAGCTTAATCTTACCTTGATTCGTAGAACTGAACTGAAGAGAGCCAAACAAGTAACAAGCTTGCCTTGAACTTAAATTCTTCTGCTCTTCTTTGCACCAGATATAGATTTGAAGATCGAAGAAATTAGGTTTTTTGTTTTCAACTCTTCATGGTTTAAAAGGTTTGTAATGGTGGCGTTTTACTTGTATATATATAAGAGAACACAGCTGGGTCACACCCAGGTTTATCCGGGTCGACTGGGTTTTGCCAGGTCAACTTCTAGACAGGTTTTTACTTTCACCCGGACCAATTTCAGCTCTAAATCGGACAGGTTGCGAGTCGACCCGCCAGGCCGGTTCGGGTTTCAAAACATCACTTTTACTGTTATGGTAAATAGTGAATTGTATGAAATCACCTTCACGCTCTTTGTTCACTCACTCACTCAGATCAGATCTGATCTCATCTCTCGCTCTCCAATTCGCAGGTGAAATCCCTAACCCTAGCTTCCCTAAAATAGTGCATTTTCCCAATTTTGTTATTATGAAACTGTGTCAAATGCCTACGTATCGATCTTTTCTTGGCGATGGAATTTGTGTTTCGATTGAAGATGATGATGATGATTTATTTATAATGGAATTGTACCGATCTGTAACTCTGTTGGTTAAAATTTTTGATGTGGTATTTGTTTCTGCAGGTGAAAATGGCAGAATCAAAACCAGGATTGAGGAAGCCTGTATTCACCAAGGTTGAGCAGCTCCGCCCAGGCACTGGTGGCCATACTCTCACTGTCAAGGTTGTTAGTGCAAAGATGGTATTACAGAAGGGTCGAGCTGATGGTCCTCAAGTACGCCAAATGAAAATTGCTGAATGTTTGGTCGGGGATGAGACTGGATTGATTATCTTCACTGCTAGAAATGATCAAGGTTTTTTTTTGTTATTTTTTATATTTTTTTTAATCAGCAAATAGTTATTCTAGTAGTGTGTGGCTTATTGGTTCCTAGTGGTTGTTATCAGTTCATGGATTCCAGGACGTTAGACCCTCTTCCCTATACCCTAGTTGACTTTTGTGTGATTAAGTAGTCATATCATGAATTTTGTTCAAATGGGCTCTTTCTTTTTTGAGTGACATTCAATATTGTTCTGGGAAAGCTTTCAATCATTTTTTTTATGACTTTTCTTTCTGTGAAACTCTGAACCTTGTACACATGATCTGATAACTGAGAGCGTGGATTACTTTGGGAAAGATGTTTGGGTTAGATGTTCAATCAAAAGTGATAAATCTTCACCAGACCATTGTGGATGTTTTAACCATTTTCACTGCCACTCCAATTAAATGAGAGCAAAATTTTCTTGAGTTTTGTCCTTTGACAATTTGGTTGAGGCGGCATGTGTTATCTTGGTTTCTTCATCTGTCAAAACAAGGAACTGATGAAAATTCAGTTTATGTGACTATCTAGTTTTTGGATTTTCCCAGTCTTGGTGGTTATATTTAACTCTTCTTATTTTTGTTTAGTGGACTTGATGCAAGAGGGTACTACTGTGATCCTTCGCAATGCGAAAATCGACATGTTTAAAGGATCAATGAGGCTTGCTGTGGACAGGTGGGGCCGTGTTGAAGTCACTGAACCTGCTGATTTCACTGTGAAGGAAGACAACAACCTATCGCTGATTGAATATGAACTAGTAAACGTCGTTGAAGAATGACTTGTGAATGGTGTTTGATACTCAGCTATGACAGGAGAGAAATAAAACAACTCCAGAAAAAGCAAATCACTGTTAGAGGACATATTAAATCCAAAATGCTTGTGAAAGTTCATTTAGGAAAGAGGATATCTGCAAGCTAATACTGCTCCAGTTGCTCTTACTCCCTATTTATTTGTGAACAGTTGTTGATCTTGCAGTACTATGTCATGATAGATATAAAAATGATCGAAAGTATGTTCGGTTCTTGCATGCTTGGTCTTTTTAAGCTCTGTTGCCAACTCCTATCTTTACCCCTACAAATGTGAAATACAAGATTGGACACTCGATCAAGCCCTCCGCTTTACTAGTAGTATATTTGAGAGAGCATTTCCTTACGATGGATAGTTTGCTTGGAAGTTTAGATGTTTCAATAGGCTTGTGGATCAGTTAAATCTGCGTAACTGCTGTCTAGGTCAATCTAGGAGTAGATTTCTTTGCCCCGAAAATAATTGAAAATGCCTAGCAAATATTCTGAACCTTGAACTAGAAATGAAGTTTGGAATGCAGTATTCTCACAAGAAGAAGAAGAAGAAGAAGAAGAGACAAGACATCTCTTACCAAAACCTTTGTAATCTTGCAAAGGCATGCTATCTCGTATATTCAACACAGCACGCTTATTCAGTCAATGTAAGACTGAAGGCGTCCACAAGCACAAACAGCACAAGCGGCTGATTTGACTGGAGGTAATATTTGGTTTTGGTTTTCACGTTTTAAAATTATTTTTGAAAAAAATTAAAAAATATTTTTTTTATTTACTTCAAATTAATATTTTGTTAGTGTTTTTAGATAATATGTTAATATCAAAAATAATTTTAATATATTTTTAAATAAAAAACATTTTAACCGCAACTCATTTCTAAACCGCTCTTTAACTCCTTACCAAAACCATGGTGATGTTTACAAGGCAGACTGTCCCATATGTTCAACACAACATTGGGATCAGCTTGGGCAAGAAGGACTTCGGGCTTTTCCATTATGAAGTTAGAGCTCTGCGCTAACACTTGATTAGCTATGAAGGACGTCTTTTATCAGAGGACGGGATGTTTGATTCCGAGCCCATCCCCGAATGGGCTTGGTTCAGGCCCAAGTCCTTGTCTTTGTCTTCTATTTTAAGATATTTTTTACATGTATTAAAAAATTTTATTTATTATTTTATCAAATCCCTTCAAATGAAAATTGAAGAAACTAATTAACCAGGGTATATATATATATATATATATATATATATATATATATATATATATATTTTTTTTTTAAATATAGATATTTTCTTGTA
>Ga0325404_1006815_pt1 | contig 11963 bp, 10 predicted proteins | sample PopdelMetagenome_18_FD_205664 | JGI IMG/M metagenome (GOLD analysis project Ga0325404, IMG submission 205664) | Populus deltoides microbial communities from Bellville, Georgia, United States - Xylem-Control-R1 | ecosystem: Host-associated > Plants > Phyllosphere > Stem > Wood/Secondary xylem... | reverse complement strand
GTGCCAGTACAATACTTTGAGTTCTTCAAATAGCCATACATAGGTAATTGTTAAAGAAAACAATTGAGCAACGAAAAAACCATTTCCAGACAAACAGAGAAGCAGTACGACATAATCCATCAATTAGAGTATAACAGGTTGTAAGCACACATTGATTATATTTGTAATCTTAATAAGATTGTTCGTCCAAAGTAAATATCATCCCTTCTTTCAGTTCTGAGACAAACATTCTCACTCCATCCATGCTCTACTGATATCAGTTTTACATAATAATAGTAATAGGAACTGGATCTTATGGGAGGACTGCCACCAGCGATGAGAATATATAAATTGTGATTGATTTTATTAAATAAATCAGAGCATAGAAAAAGAACAGCTTGTGTCACTAACGAGGAACGATACATGCTATAGAAGGTCTAACTTGGTTTTTTCCATGGGTTATCCCCATAGTAGAAAGCAGTGCCAACCATAAGGGCCACAGTAGCCCCTTGGACAACCACTCGAGCTCTCATTAACACCTGCCCCAACTGAGAATTGCCTCGTCTGAAACTGATTAATCCAGCCGTGAGAACTCCTGCCGTCATAAGTGCTCCTGCAATAGTTATAAACAGTCAATCAAGCAGAAGCTAAATACAGGACTGTCTAAAGATGAATCCCATTTCTTATCATGAGCTAAAAATAGCACTACTAATTTGGAATTTCTGACTGCCAATATGCAAGTCAAAAGCTCAAATGTTTGAAGACAAGAAGCCAGCAGTAATATAACGTATAAACGATCCATTTAAACACAAAGTGAGATGCCCAGACCCTTGACAAATTAGGTATCTTCTGAAACATGGGATCTGCTCGAGATAAACCGATCAGAAAAATGAAAGATGATAGTTGTTCAAGGTAATCTAAAATGTATCCACCACCAAAATCCCTCTATTGAGAGAGGGAGGAGAAAATTCTTAAAGGGCATGGTTGTTTTGTGTTAGGATTTGGAATGGAAATGGACCCTCATTCCATTTCTTGTGCAGTACAGCTTGATTCGCTAAAAAATGGATTACCATCACGAAAGAAACGAGCTACAACACTTTCTTTTGTTAGAATGAGATACCGCTCTACTTTATATGAGATAAATTGTTCTATTTATCTGGTGGTATTAAAACAGCATTAGACGTAAATTTAATTTCAGGAGAAAAAAAAGTAAATTATATTTCGAATTAGAATTAGAATTAGAATTAGAATTAGAATTAGAATTAGAATTCCAATCCCATTTCCAAAACCAACCAAACAGCTATTTCTTTTTCTTCAAACCTTAAGACCATAATCAAATATAATCATATTCCAAACAAATTCTATGATTCCCAAAAATATTGTCTACGCATAAGATATGTATATTATGAAAAATAAAAATAAAAGGGCAATGGGGATGATCAAATTAGTATTTACCGACGGGAACGAGGGGGTTCCGGGCGCGCTTCTTCTCCTCGAATAGCTGTTCAAAGTTGGGTTCCGCCGTACCCATCTTCTCCATTAATTTACTCTCTCTCTCTCTCTCTCTCTCTCTATATCTATATATATATATATATATATATATATATATATATATATTACTCCACTTTGTTTTACGGCAGGAGAAAGAACAAGTGGATCACGCAGAAGCGCAAATCTGAAATTTTGATGCTGGACGCCATTAATAAATTCAATATTGGCAGTCGGTGACTTGGGTCTTGGAATTGTAATCGGGCTTCATTCACGGCTCACAGGATATGGGCCTATTTGCGACCCATATATGCACATAAATTCATAAATATTATATTCGGCTCAACTTGGACTAGACAAGGATCTAATTCAGAATGGGTTTCTCAATTAGTGTTCGTATAATAGTGTTATCATTGACACATATAAGTTAAAATTGTTCATACTTTTATGTTGTTTAAAACATTTAACAAGAAGTTTAATTTTATATTTATCAATAGTGTCATCAGCTTTCATTTTTTTTTTTTGAAAATCTACTTATAGTTTAATAATTTACTTTTAGAAGTAAGATCTATCAGTTCTCATTTATGATTATTCATAATGAATTCAGTTTTACTATTAAATATCTCCTTGTAATAAGAAGTTTATGGAAAAGACATTGCCTTGGAGTAGATTTAAGGTTCATTTTCTACCAAATATGTTAAAAAAGCAAAACCAAATATTTTTGGTCATTTTTGTCCCTTTACTCTTTCTAAGCTTAACTTCATTATTTTCTAATTGATGATGATTACTTGAGTTAGCCTCAATCTTTCTTTTAAGTGAATAATTTTATCGTACTTCATTTTAAGAAAACACATCCTCAAATAAATTAGTATTTTTTGATTTCATAATAGTATTAAGATGAATATCTTCAATACTTTATTTGTGTACAAGAGATCGATATGCACTATTATTTTATGCATATCTAAAAAATACACATTCCACAGTCTTAGATCCTATCTTAACATTTTTAAAATCAAGTATTGCTACCTTTGTAAGACACCCCCCACACATTAAAATATTTGTTGGAGGGTCTTCTACCTTTATAGAATTCATATGGTGTTCTTTCTAACTTTTTATGAGGTATTTTGTTAAGTATATAATTAGCAATTAGAATTGTCTCCCCCTATAAGCTTCGAGGTGCTCTCGAACTTATCAATATGATATTCATTATTTTTTTATGTTCAGTTCTTACGTTCCGCAATGCCATTTTATTTTGGTGAATAAGGAACAGTAGTTTAGTGGAATACTATTTTGGAAACAGAATTCATCAAATGGTGCTTCGTATTCTCAACCCCCATCACTTTTTATTACCTTTATCTTTTTGTTAATTTGATTTTCAACTTCATTCTTGTGATGTTTAAGCAATTCAACAGCTTCATCTTTACTCTTAATAAAATATGTATAATAATACCTTATGTAATCATCTATAAAAGTAATATAATATTTTTTCCACCTCTAATTTATATAAATTTTAAATTACTAATATCTAAATGAATTAAATATAGAGGTTTACTACTTTTTCAATTGTTTAAAAATAAGTTTTTGTGAATCTTGATTCTACACAAATATCACACTTATGATTTAAAAAAAACCATGCTTGATAATAATTCATGATTTATTAATCATTGTATAGAATTATAATTCACATGACCTAACATATCATACCACACATCATAAGACTTAAGAAAATAAGGAGAAGAGATAATCTTATTATTATTATTACTACTACTACTACTACTACTACTACTACTATAACGGTCATTACATTCATTTTAAAGATGTCATCACAAAGATACTCTTTTTTCTATAAATATATTACTCTTTACATAGTATAAATTTATCACTCTTAAACACCATCTTAAAACTATTTTTACTCAACAATGAGTCAGACACTAAGTTTTTTCTAATGTCATCAAAATGCAGTACATTATTGAAGGTTAGAGGCTTTCTAGATGTCACGTTCAATTTGACCTTTCTAACATCTAGTATGTTGGAGGTTGATGAGTTCTTCATATATAGGTTTTCTCTATCCAGTTTTTGTAAGTGAAAAACATCCTTTTAAACAACAAACAAGTAAAATAATATAGAACTTGAAATAAAGCAACTTGATAAACAAAAATATTTAAATTATACAAGATAAAAAATAAACACTTTTGTTTATTCTAGTTCAAACTAAACATACATTATGTCAAAACATTATGTTTAAGCAAGAAAGATAAAATGCATGATTATACTAAAAAGTTTGCAAGTAACATGTATAAACTAAACAAAGATATAAACATGATTTATAAAAGCTTAGTTCATAAAATATATATCATGCAAAAACTCAAAAAGATTCAAATAAATTGCATGAATTATAATTTTAAAAGATAAATTATAACTTTAAAATAAATATATATAACAATTTTCTAAAATTAAATTAAAAAAAAAACATAAAGCTTTAACCAAACTAAAAGTTTCTAAATTAAAACATATAGTATTGAAATAAATCTATATTTTGAGAATATAACAAACTAAAAATAAATAAATTATAACTTAAATTTTAAAGATGTTAAAATCTCTTTAACAATTAATCTATATAATTAATATTTTTTGCCCACATGATAAACTAAGTCTAATATATAGAATAAAGCCTTAAGATTATAAAGTCAAAGTTTGTAGACATATATAGACTAGTATAAAGATATGTTTAATTTATCATAACACGATTGTAGTTCAAAAATAATTAGCATGAATTAAAGGCATGTTAAATAAAAGATGTCCAACAAAAATCTAGAGTTTATACGTATTTAAATTTGTAAACTCAAGACAAACATGTTTAGATCAACTATGCTTAAATTAAAACATTAAGGGTACTTACATGTTAAATCACTTTAAAGTAATGAATCTTAATTTTATTATTACCAATGATGAATCATTTGTTCTAATTACTCCTCACTTTGCAACTAAGATATGTATAATATTTCTCCCAAGATTCCCAACAAAACCACATTAGTTTAGATACATCTTTAAACCAAGATTTTTTAACCAAAAATTATAAAACTCAAATATCTCCCAACAATATGAACCTAAACTATAGATTTGGGAGGAAAACCAAAGCATAAAAATGAATAAAAACACTAAAAATAAGGTGAGAAAGAGTATGGAAAAATCTGAAAAATCTAAGTTTTAAACTCTTCCTTCACCTCTTTTTAAAGTGAATTTCAAAAGTTAAAAGGTTGAAAAATTATTAAAAATTATTTCTCACAATTATCGATCATTGATTAACTACCATAAATCAAAAATTAAATATAAAAAAACCAAGATTTGTTTAGTGAAAAAACCAGAGATTTTTATTAATTTCTCATTAACCCATATTTTTTATTTATTTAAAACAAATTTCCAACGACAATCACTAAACCAAGTCAAATTGTTTTCTTACTATATTTATTATTCTTCTTACATTTTATCCAAATTGTATTTAAAATTATTTCCTCATTTAAATCATTTATTTTCCTCCTCTCTTACAATGATGCTTTTATTAATTTTAATTTCTTAATAGTTTTAACAAGTTTAAAATTTTGAAATCAATCTTCAAATCTATATTACCCAAGATAGCTTGTCAAGATTTAGATTTATTGGACTTTTATGTTTAAAATACTTAATATAATGTCATAGAAATGAAGAAAATGATTTTCGACTTCACCACTAGATGGAGCTACAGTAAATTTTATACGGTACTCATACCATGTCATCAACGTACCCTAATTTCTTGGTTTGTTTTATGTCTGCAATTTTCTTCAACGCTCTTTTCTTCCCTACAACTCCCAGTCCCTAAAAAAGCACAAGCCATCGGGACCTCTCAAATCCATAATCTTCATCCAAAACACCAAAAAAATCATAACCCAAGCCTTTATCTTTATCGACCAAACCTTTTCATAGTTTAAATTCAAATAAGTCACCATCAATAACTTGAGTCTTCGCCTCTCTAACGGGTCTTTCCTGTATTTCAAAATAAAAAAATCATATATATATCCATCACATGCATGTTAGACCATTTGATCTAGGGCATTTTTCTCTCATAATTTTGTTGTCCCCACTAGAATTCGGTAATGATGGATTCAATCTCCTCACACAAACCAATTGGGAGTAGTTTCTTTATTAATCAATGTTAATAATGATTTTTTTTTTCCAAGTTCAGTTACTTTGTAAGATATACAGTCCGGTGTCTATTTTCTGACAAAACACAGAAAGTATGGTATATAGTTTTTCATCGATTTTCAAGTACAGGGCTATTAGATCACTTTGTTATTTGATCTTCATAACTCAAATAATTTTGCTCAGGCGAAAAAAAGGGAAATGGCAGTACAGAATGTGCTCCCCATCTCTTGGGTGGATACTGGCCATGCATTCTTGCATTTCTTTCCTGTTAAGATTGGATAAGAACAAGGAGCACAAATATAGAAAAAGCGGGGTCCAAAACTCAAATACTGAGTTATCATCCTGCACCTTATTGTGGAATTTATTATCTGGCACCTCGAACAGGAGAGCATCCAGCAGCTGCTTCTCACAATCACTTGCTGGGTTAGTGACGCACTAACCAGAAAAATGAACATATTTCCAACTTGTATAGCTTCCCAAAAATGAGAGCGAGAGAGAGAGAGGTCGGCTGTCCAAGAGATATCAGCATTAAAACTACTCGTGTATATAGATGACGCCTGTAAATTTTAAAGGCATACCCCTAACCCAATAAAACAAAGTCCTGACGCCTGTAAATTTCCATTATTGCAATACAAGCACATAAGCAATCAGGTAAAGGAAAGAACATTGCCATCAATAATACACGGGGTGATCTTCCCTCATTGAAAAAATCTACTCCACCCTAGATTTTATAAATTAACAAGCCACACCCCATCTTTAATGAAGGTAATATGGGGGGTAACAGGGCTCTGACAAGAGTATTGCAACGTACCTAGACAAATACTCAAATTCATGGCTTAAGATCATCAGAAATTGCAGAAGGTATGCCATGAGTGGTAAGAATATCTACAGTAGCTTCCTTGGCAGTCTTTGTCCGGAGAACAACTATCTGCACCAAAGTACAGGTATAGAAATCAGTACCAGACAGAACTAGTATAAATAGCCGAGATGCAAATGTTGGAACACACAGACCCAAAGACCCTCTGTGTGCGCGCGCGCGCGCGCGTGTGTGTGAGAGAGAGAGAGAGAGAGAGAGAGGACCTGGTCATATTCCAGATCAAATTTCAGAAACTCATCATCAAAATTCTCAACCATGTTGGCCAAGCTCTTCAAATTCTTCACTGGCTTACCATTGAAAGCAACAACCTGCATAGATACAGAATAAATGACATCCAAAAAGAGATGTAGTTCACCAAAAGAAAAGGGGAAATAATAAACAGGTTATACCAAGTCAACGACAGAAATAAAAAGCACTAGTTACAAGACTGTGATTCTTCACCTGGGTGTTAACAATGTCCTCATACCCAATATTAATGTCAGCTACAAGCACCTGCCAGAAATTTTCCAGGAGAAGAAAAGTAAAGTGCAAGATCAGTAGAGTAGAATAGTGGCCATAGGAGCTGACATGTGTGCGTGCATGTGAACGTGTGTGTGAGAGAGAACCTGAGAAACCACAACTATCTGCTCATCCGGGGATTGTGGCATTGAATGCAAAAGTTTGTCCAGAAGCTTGACAGGAGCTTCAAATTCATATTCCTTGCCATACTGCACAATTATGCAAAAGAGCAGAGGCAATGTAAAATCAGTTGACCATGAAAGTACTATAATGCTAAGTATGGCATTAAACAGAGAGAGAGAGAAATCCATGAGAAAGTTGGCATGAAACTGAAGCTGCAACTGGCAAGGTGTGAAAAATTGGAATAAATAAATGAGGTTAATATACAATTAATTATTTGTCTTCAATACCCATTAAATTAAGTTCAGAATATAGCAAAATCATAGAGATGGAGAACAATACTGGAATAGATAAACATGTAAATGCAAGCTACAAAAATAAAGGCTCCGCAGGTGAAATAAAATACTTTTGTTGAAAAAATAAACAGGAATCCTCATATTGCAACCCTTAGAACAAGAAAAAAGAACTATGGCTAACAAAACATAGAAGTATTACTACAACAGAAATTCATTTTAATTACAATCCATATTTCTAATCCTAGTTTACAATGCGAAGTTACAAAAGGACAGTGATAACAGAAAACAAGCTCAGGAAAGTTTGATGGAACTCACTTGTGACCTACTTAGATGAATATCCATTTCAACCCAAGATAAGTTCTGGATTTGGACATTCAATTACACATTAGCACATTTTCATTAGGTGAACAGGTTTAGTATGTAGGAAATCGGCTTCAATAACAGGTTAATGCCCAGAGTATTAGTAAAATTAGAATTTAGTCCTTGTATTTCTACAATTAACACACTTCCTCTAATGTTTTATGATGTGGTGAAAGTTCACTATCCTATCATCCCCAGATTCAAAAGCCAAGAAAAATCATGGTGTTGATTTATTAAACATAAGTTGATGTACCTACAGGCAAGACAGATAAATGACTCCATGATGATGCACCAATTACAAATTAGATTATGCAGTACTACATAAACCATAACCTCCTTAAAGCATTTGCACCAACAAATACATGCAAACTTGCACAAACATACAAGAAGAAAGTTTAATGGGCCTTGTCTTTAACACATAAAGCATACAAGTTGAAAAATATCACGCAGTAACACCATATTCAAGAAATGTAATAAATATCACACAGCCATAGCTTCATGCACAAAAAGAATTAATCACTCACTTCATAGAGTGTCAATTAAAATAGATGTATTTAAGACCCATCAAGTTTTACTAACTAACTAATACTAAGAGAAGGCAATGGCAGTATCATGAGAAAATATATACAAAAAGGAAAGCAAAAGGTGAAATATGCACCTCAGAACGGAGATAAGGAACAGAAACTGTTGTGAATACAAATCCTGCAATAATATAATAGGATGGAGGTTTTCCCTTGACATGCGGAGGAATTAGCCTTCTGTGAGTTGAGAGTTTGATGTCAAATTCTAGAGTCTTAGAATTCCGAAGAACTTTGATCACAGCATTATCCCCAGTATACTTTTGGGAGATAAGATAGCTGAAACCAATGCGCTCACCATGCCGAAAGGGAACTGATATGTCAAGAACAAAAGGAGGCGAAAATTTCATGCCACAAAGAATGCCATGTGAATTAACTTTGGAAAATCAGAGTTCCTAACAAAGCTCCAGGAGCTTGTTTTTAAGCATAAAACATTATACACGAACCTGTTCCATCATTAGCAATATCTACCCCATCAAAGCTGAGAATGATGTCAGATGGCTGCAAGACTTCAGATTCTGGAGCAGTGGGATCAATTCTTCTGATACGAACACCCTTCTGATCAGATTTCATACCCATTGCAACACGCATATCTGGATTTTCCATTTTCTGCCATTCAATCCCAAGAAACGGAAATCCTAGCATGTAAGGGATGATCATTAGACTTTAACCAAGATCAATGAGCAATGTGATACTACAACAGACACATTGCAATTTAATTACACAGTATACACCTGTAAACAAAAGCCAGAACCAAACATGTACAAATACTTACCTGTGTATGCTCCATTCTTCTCATAATCTTGGATGAAGTGCTTGATGACCGGAGTTGGTATAACATACCCTATATTCTCAGCATCTTCATGTTTAAGGGACTGAAACGCAATGCCCACACATTCACCTTTATCATTAAAGGCAGGACCACCAGAATTCCCTGAGTTTATAGCAGCATCTATCTGCAAATGAAACCATGAGAAAGGCATGTGAGGGAAATAGTTCGATAATTACAGATAGCAAAATGCAAGGGTTTCAACAACATTACTTGCAAACCCAGAAGCTCTGTGGATCCATGGGCGTAGGATAGGATCTCTATCCGAGATACAACACCACTTGTAACAGAAATTGTGTCCCCTCCAATTGGGTAACCAACGACAGTTACAGCATCTTGAAGTGAAGGCAATTCTCCAAACTCTACAGGTGACACACCTTCCCAGAACTCATCATCATTGACTGTTAGCAAGGCTGCAAATCACAAAAAGAAATTTTGCTTTGAACAAAATATCTCATCCTTTGCATCCATTGAGGTATATAGAGTTAATAAAGCTCACTCCTTTATAAGAGAACCACACATTTAATTCACATTCTGATTCATCTTATGTGCAAGATCTACTTCTACAATTTTCTTTTCCAGTACAAGTATCTGTCATCTAGTTGTAATTCATCACACCCATTCCCTTGCCACAGGGACCATCTCTTATCCTAACATATAACTATCCATATCCCCAAGGGACTCCATGAAACTTGTATGAATTTTTCTTGCAAGTCACATTTACTATTTCAAATCTAAATCAAAATTGACTAATTACTCCATTCCATAAAATAAAAAAAAAAAGTGAACATACAAGTTATCCTAGCCAATAAAAGCTGGTATTTTTCGTTCTATGCCAAGAAAGTAGGGTGCAGAAAATACCAAAAGCATCAAACAACAACATAAAGCTTAAAGTCGACAATAGTAAAAATTGATTAAGCACGTATCTATCTCAAAAATATGACCTATAATTGATTGAGCTTAAAATCGAATACAACACGAAAAGCTTGAATCTTTACCAATATCACATTCAGTTCCAATAGCAAGAACAGTAGCCAAATACTTAGTATCAGAGCCACGCTTCTTAAGCTTAACCTGTGTATAATGCTCCACAGAATGCGCATTAGTCAAAACCCTCCTTCCACCAATAACAAAACCACTACTACTGGAACTATACTGCCTCTTCCTCTGCCACGGAAGCGATAAATTCGGCTCCGTGTGCACACAAAACACTTTCACCACCGCATCCATCGCCGGAACCACCCTGGTCACGCCCTCCACAGGCGGCGCAACCCCAATTTCACCATTAATTAATGGCGGGGGTTTCTCGGGCTTCTCTGGTGAGTGCTTGGGTCGTTTCTTAGGACGGCCGCGGCGGTTTTCGTGTTTTTTGGCGCTAGTTGGGGTGGTAGAATTCACGATTTCGACATTGTTAACGGAGAAAACCTCATCGTTTATGGTGGAAGTTGTGGGGTCTAGGGTTGTCTGGGTTTTAGATTTGCGGCCTCGTTTCTTCCGTTTTCCGTCACTGGCCATTGAGGAGGGAAGGAGGTTTAGTGTTTTAGGGTTTGTTTTTGAAAGTTAGATTTTGAAGTACAGTCGTAGATTGTCAGTGTGATGATTTTGTAATCTATATTGTAAGGGTTTATGTTAAAAGCAATCAGGCCCACTGGGGAGGAAAAGAGAAGAAGGTACGGCAAAGCGGATTTATGAGATTGGGTATTCTAATAAATAAGGTAGATATTTCTATTTTAAAGTATTTTTAATTTAAAAATATATTAATATAATATCTTTACTTTTTAAAATTTAGTTTTGATATTAATATGTTAAAATGATTTAAAAATATTAAAAAATAAATAAATAAATGATGTTTTGGCTGCATTATTAAACGCTCTTTATAGTTCTAGAGGCATCGTTCTCCTTTTTGCATAAAAATTTATTTAATTAATTAAATAGCTTTTTATATTAAAATTTATACATTATTATTTTTAAAATTTTAATTTTTTACAAGCTAAAATAACATGTTTTTTTATTTATAGAGACTTTTTTTCATTTATTTTACATGTAAAAATCTATCTCATAATAATTTTAACTAAATAAATATTTTTTTAAAATATAGTTTTTAAAACTCTAACTTTAAGTATTTTTTTAAAAAAAACATTTAACCGCAATCCCATAAATAATCACAATATCAAGCATAGACTTATTGGATTTACACAATGCACCTTTTTTTTTTATCCTTTTAACGTTTTTGTATTATAGTTGTTGAATTTACTTTTTTTCAAATTTGTCTTTTTTTATCATGTTAGCTTGGAATTAGATTTTATGACGTGTTTTGATTTGTTTTTTTTTATAAAATCATTGTAGTGTGAAAAAAAATCGTTATATTGAATTGATATTTCATTTTGTAAAGAAAAATCATTTTTTTTCCTTGCAAGAAAAAGGGATCAAATTTGACAAGGCAACAACAATGCAAGGTTTTTTTTTGTAATTGTTGTTTAAAGTCACACCTTTTTAAAGAATTTTTACACTTTTATTTTCGATCTTTATAGTTTTTGAAAGTTTAGTTTTAGTTTAAAATTTTATTTTTTTTATTTTTCAATCCCTAACTTTCAGATATTAAAGAGGAAATCATCGAAAAACAACTAAAAAGAAAGAAAGATTTTAATTGGTCAATTTTGGGAAACAAAAATAGTGATTTTTATATCAATGTATTGGATGTTTTGAGGAGAGTTTGATAAAAGTGGATTTTCCTCTCACAATGCCGGAAAAAATAGATT
>Ga0325404_1006814_pt1 | contig 11963 bp, 6 predicted proteins | sample PopdelMetagenome_18_FD_205664 | JGI IMG/M metagenome (GOLD analysis project Ga0325404, IMG submission 205664) | Populus deltoides microbial communities from Bellville, Georgia, United States - Xylem-Control-R1 | ecosystem: Host-associated > Plants > Phyllosphere > Stem > Wood/Secondary xylem... | reverse complement strand
TCAATTTTCCACCGTCGCTTCCGTTGACTTGCGGGGCCCAAGCCCACGATCTTTAATCGCAATCAACGGTGATTTCCTGGCCCTATAAATCAGGGGAAACAGGACACGTAAGAGGATGGACTAACTCATGTGGGTGCACGTGCCAATCTGACAAATCTGCCTGTTGGGACCCACAACGTGCTGCTCCTCCTAAGACCTCACATGGAGGGCGACTGCACGTGCTTCGTCTAGGTGGTCTAATAAAACATTGACACGTAAGCACACGGCCAAGTTGATCCTAAGCTCCGCTGTCCTAGCTGTGTACATGAAAAATAGGAGAATTATTTTGCTTTCTTGTAAAAAATAAAACACGGATGATTTTAATAAATATTGTTGATGGCGAGTTTGAATAAAAAAGACAAAGGTAGGGCGATAGAAGAGACGGAAGGAACATGATATGAAAAACAATGCGTTTTGTCGTCCAAAAGTTATGCAGTCAGATTCCTAATAATGAAAGCGAGTTTGAAATTATTGCTGTGGTTATTTTTTAAAATATATTTTATTAAAATAATATTTTTTTTATGTTTTAAAAATTATTTTTGACATTAATGTATTAAAATAATCTAAAAACATCAAAAAATATTAATTTGAAGTAAAGAAAAAAATAAAAAAATTTTAATTTTTTTCAAAAGTGCTTTTAAAACGTAAGAACAAATAGAGCTATTAATGTACAAATGCAGTGAAAAATTCTGCTTCAAATTACTGTTGTCTAGGGATGATATTGTTAATGCTAGGAAAACCTAAAAGAATCAGGGATGCACTGTAATATAAGACACAAAATGTATCTCGTTGATTGTAACAATGTATTTATTATTTTGCTCTTCTTTATAAGAAACAAATGGAAAACACACCCTACAGGGCGATTTTGATCGCCGGAAGAGTCCCCTCTCTTCCACCGTTGGATCACATCTATGTTTGGATATGTGGTGCGCCTGGATGTTGTCTTCATTATGGATGGTGGAGATTGGAAACACACTCACTGGAAAGGTGTTGCTCATGTTGAATAGTAGCTCACCAAGTTTAAAGTTAGCTCAATTTTATTCCAATATAAGGAGATTTAACCGTTGGATCATTCTCAGTTTAAGATATATTATGCAAGACTCCAATGTTTATATTCTGACCATTGGGTGTAAAAATAAAATCTGAGGATGACTTATTGCTTTTTGAATCTATTACTAGTTTTGGCAAAATTTAGAAAATTTGATCAAATATATGTTTTGATGAAATTAGAATTATGTAAGTGTTAGGGTTTATGGAAGATGTAGTGGTAAAATATGTTCTTGTTATTAATATTGCTATAAATGAATTATGTATTCTTTGGATGAGGGAAAAAATGATTATGGTGTAAGAATAGAAAGGAACATTGTTATATGAGCATGTTGAATGAATAAAAGGCTAACTTGTTGGTTGTGTCGATGTGAATGAGGTGGAACCATGAAGAAATTGAAATGGAAGAAATTTGGAAAGTAAAATATATTTAAGGCTAGCCATAAGTATATCTTTGACAAATTGATTAATTAATAAAAATTACCATAAACACCATACCATTAAAAATTTTCTCTCTCAAATGAAATTATTTTCAATAATTATGTATAATCAAAGAAAAATATTATGGATTTATTAACTAAAGGTTTGCCAAAAGAGTTTGTGTATAATTCATCGAGAAAAATAGGCTTAAAACTTTTAAATAATAAAATAATGTACTGATGATAATCATTCCTAGTTAATTAGAGATCACAATATCTAAATTCAAATGAAAAATTAAGTCATATAATATTTTTAGCAGCACTTGAAAATTATTATTTTCTATTTATTCTTATGATGAAACAAGTGCTAGTTGTAATGTGATAAATAGTGAGTAGTGCTCTTAATGATTTTTATATCTTAATATATAAAATAAAGTATAACAGAATACTTTTTATGAAAGATCACCTATATGCGTGAGAAATATGGTAATTTCTTTAAGAATTTTGATAAAGGCTGAATTCTTTAAAATACTCATGAATCCAAGAACTGTCCAGGGCCAAAATGAACACAACAATGAGAATCAAATAAAATCTCTAGGTAGAAAACTATGTGAGTACTATAATCTTGGTTTGCATAAAAAGCTGAATAGTTTAAGACACTGCGTTTGCTATTTAGTTGAGTAAATCCGATAGTATTTCACTAAAGAAGATTCGAAGCCAAAAGCTACCTATCATGTTATAGTGCTATATCAAATTAGTATCTCTTAATAAATCTTTGAGTCATTTTAAAATTGATGAGATAATTTCCATTTATATCGGTGATTGTTGGAGATTTGCTTAAAGAACATGGTTAATGAGAACATTTAAGGCCAAATTAAAATTGAGATCCACTCACTTTTAGAGTTAAAACTTTGTTGGACTTTAATCTCCAACACATGCTCTTTAATATAGAATAATAACATGATTTACAAATTACAGATGAGTGAGAAATTAATCTCAAAGAACCCTAGTTTAACATGTTTTGGTGAAACCCAAAACCTTTTAAAAAACTTTATCCCACATTATAAATAAACAAAACTTTTATAGTTTTTATATAATGGGTAGATGAAGAGTTAAGATTGGGTCAAAAGACACCCAAGTTTTTAGAGGAGAAAGAACATAAGCAAAGTAAGTTTTAGGTGTAAAGCCACGTATGTGTGCTGACCAGCTCATGCTCGGGATAGGGCTTTAAGCTCTATTTAGGTTCATTGTAAAATAATTTTTTAAGCCACAAAAAATTATTTTTTAGCAACTTAAATTTGTATTTAGATTTAGTCCATGGAGCATTATTTTTTCCAATCGAACCCACTGCTTTGTCCAACCCATGAAAGGAAAATTCTGATAAGTTTTTTCAGTATTTTTTCATCAAAACCTTTATATGTTTATTCAACTCAAAAGATAGGTTTTATTATGGACTTATGGTGATTAATCGAAAGTTAATAATGTTGAAATTAATGCCGGGTAATGCCAAAATTAATTCTTTAATTTTTGAACTTTCAAAATCAACTACAAAAAATAAGGTGAAGGGAGAGTTCAAGACAATATTGTTCCTAATTTCTAATTTTACATACCCTGCCTTACCTCAATTTTAATGTTTTCCTTCTCATTTCTTAAATTTTTATATACCTTTCAAATTTAGAAAATCTAGAGTTTAAATTTATTTTGTTGAAAGATTATTGAGTTTATCTATTTTGATTTTATTTAGAAATGCATCTAAACTAAGATGATGTTGTTGATATTTTAAAAGACTTATTACAAATAATTTTTGCACCAATTTTATATATATATATATATATATATATATATATATATATATATATATGTTATAATAAACTAAACAATCAGACGTGTAACTTTCTTGAAGTTTGTGTGTCCACTGGGGAAAAGAAAATGAAGAGGTTGCCAAAGAACAAATCAGGAAACAAAAATTGATGAAAAGAAACTGTATGAACTAAGAATTTTCCCCTGTAAAACGTTTACGTCAAGCTAGGCAGCTAATCTTTCCACCCATCCTTACTCAACCGTCGCGAAGCAAGGCCTTTAGATGAAAGGCTTGGAGTAACAGGTAGCGAGGGCGTCTTAGGTGCCTCCTGATCATCCCAATCATCACCCCAATTATTATCCCATCCATCATTAGTTTTGGACTCTGTTTTCCCCCCACCTGACACCGGCAGCTCCATCTCTAGCCTCTGATATCGAGGGTTATTGTAGGAAAGGTGCTTCCTTCGGAAGCTGATGCACATCCAACCTGATGCCAGGACCAGCAGTGCAGCAAAGGATAAAACAGCAATGGTGGAGGTTCGTGACATGGAGTTTATTGTATCAGCAGACTCGTGGGACTTGTGAAGCTCCTTGCCCAAATAGTGGGCAATCGTATCCTTTATATCAAGCTTGCACTGACCTTTACCAGCCGTCAAAACAATCAGGTTTTCACTTCCTCCACCAGTGATGGAAACCTTCACCTGAACAGCAGCGTCAACCAAAAGACAGTAGATAAATTCAAAATAATTTCAACGGGGAGATTATCAGATATTTTTCATATCTAGGAAACAAGGCAGGAATGCAGATCGTATTCAAAGCACAGAAATTGTTAGATTACCTATTTGACTGAAAATTATCAAATATTACATGAAAAATCTTTGTGCAGGAAACGTGGACCATTACCAAATTAGCAAGGCATGCTCAAAGCACAGAAACCCTTAATTTTAGTTGGTTGGTCACAGAAGCATTCACACGCCTTTAGAAGGCAGGTCTTCCATGCTGGATAAATTGCAATAACAAAGCAACACATTGTTCATGCAGATCAAAAACTTCATTCTCAACTCAGTTGTTTTCAAGTCTTACATGACATCGCAACAAGACTGAATACCTAATGAATTGCTAATTCTTTCTCCTGGTTTAAACCCAAAATGTAGTTCTATGGCCTGAAGGGTTGAATATACTTGTAAACGAATAATCAGAGTTTATGTTGGGAGAGGATCCCCTTGGCATCGCATTCCCTGTTCTATCAACAATCAATGAGGTTGCCACTTCAGTTCCAGTTTACCAACATGAATAGACGTCCCCCTGCTATCAAGTTACAATGGAGCTGTGAGCTACATTAGATTTTAATAATTTCTATCTCATCACCTTTCATTATTTAGATTCTTATCATCATTTTTCCTCATTTAGATTCTTATAGAAGAGATCAATCCCTCGAAGATTGATATCTAGAAAAGCAAGATAGTCTTAATCTACGACAGTTCTGTAGAAAATGAACCAGCAGACAACAAAAAATCATGATACGAAAAGGAAAAATAATCCTCAGTATTAGTTCAGCTTCAAAAGTGGGGCAGAAATTGATGCTCCTCCGTAATCTTTTCAATAACTAATTGGTATCAGTCATAAATACCTTTTTGTCATCTTTTTCTTGGAGTTGAATCTTTGTTTTCTCCAGGTGAACAAAATCTGGAGCAGAAATTGTAACATTAAGCGGGCCTTTCCCCTTGTTCTGAATCAACAGTGAAAGATCTGGAGATTCTGGAAATAGAACAGAAGTCAATCCAGATATTTCAACACCAACAAGCAATAAACAAGACATTCTTCAGTCTCATGACAGAAGGTTGTCCAAAATGATAATTCCCATACTGCACATCGAAATTCTACTAAAAGCAGCTTTCCGTTTTCTATTTTCATTATGTCCAAAATGATAATTCCCATACTGCATATAGAAATTTTACTAGAAGCATAACAGCAAGTTCTACCAAGACTCGTATCGTCTAGACATTCCAAGGGTTATTTAATTTAGTTGATTTAAGTTGTAATGAAAACCCTCATTTTGGTGGAAAACCGAAAAAAGGATTGGCACAGATAAAATTTACTTCAGGAGTCCAATTTTTTCGGAATCAAGAACATGCAAAATTTACAACCTTCATCCTCAAATCACACTAGAAGATTTCAAGTGGATTCCCTCAAACATTCTCACAAATTTGGCTGCAAAACAATTGAACAAACTCTTCATAGACAAGAGTAGCTAACAATGAGATTTCAAACAAGGATCACAAAATTCATTAACAGAAAAGGGCCAGTTAATGAAGTCAACTTCAATACTTCATACACATATAAAAGCAGGCATCAGAAAGGTTGTCTGTGAACACCAAAAAGTGTAGTATTATCGAAACCAAGATGAAACATGTCAGTTCCAATTAGACGAAATGCATACCATTTCCCGGGACTCTTAAACAAGCAACCAACTTGTTTTCCTCGTCCGTGCACTTATTAGATGGATAGCATTCTTCAACATGAGGACCCTCCTTCCTTGATTGAGTATCCCTTTCATCGTTCTTCTCTTCAGGGAAATCCTTGGATTCTTCCCCACCACTAAAATCCTTCTTTTTATTATGATCACCCTCCTTTGCTTGAAATTCCTCACTTGAATTACCCTTATCCTCCTTCGCATTTTCATTATCTTTGGACCCAGATTGGCTATCCATCTTAATTTTATTCAAATCATCAGCTTTATCCTCCTTAGATTTATCAACTTGACCTCCCTTTCCCTTTCCTTTATCATCCTCAGTTGAATTGGATTTTAAGTTCGACCCTCCTGCTTCTTTTGAAGCTTTAGTAGTAGCATCCGATTTCGGATCTAAACCAGTGCCTGCACTTTCCTAGTTCAACCAAATCCATAATCAATTAATCTAAATCACTGACATAATTAACAATAGATACCCGTCAAAAGTCCAGTTTAATTCTTTTTTAAGTTACCTTCGAATCAGCAAGAGAGCAAACAACAACTGCAAGTAGTACTAGAATCAGACCCAGAAACCGAACTTGATTTGTTTTCATGTTTTGAGATAATCCCAGTTTGCTACACTACAAATTGACATGTTCACAGAGTTCAGGCAAAAAAAAAAAGTTTTAGATTTTTACATCAGCGTCTTTAAGAAAAAAGAACAATAAAAGCAAAGAGTTTAATCAAGGATGGAGTATTTGCTAACCTATGATTTGACAGTTGTTTGCATCTATTTTGCAAGATTTTGCTGCTTGAATCTTTCACGAAACAAACTCCGATTCTCATGGAGCTGAGCTCCCAAGCAAAGAATAGTTCCGTTTGTTTTGTAGGGGTTAGCAGTTGAAATAGATACGAGGTACGAAGCGGTTGAACTTAAGTTTCTTGGTTTCTTCAGTTTGACAGTTGACTCTTTCACTTCCCTCTCTTGTTTTGGACGTAGATGCAACACGCACCGTTTTGTGCCCCGGGAGATGGGAGTCGCAGACCGTTTTTATGATTTGTATTTCACTTTGATGACCGTAAGAATATCTTATCTTCGAGTTAGTTTTCATACCAATCAAAATGAATTTACTCTCGGATAATCTCTATAATGCATTCATATTCTTTTAGATAATGGTTTCAGTATTTAAAATATTTAAAAAAAAAAAAAAATCTCCTCAATCACCGTATCAATCTCTTGAGATTGGTACGTAACTCTTTGAACCATACGGTTATATCTAACTTAGAATTCTAGAGGAGCTGCTAGAAATCAAGGTTTTTGGGATAATTGTCAAAATTCCTTTATATTTTTATCCAAAAAATCAATTAAAATATTTTTGTATCTTTGAGACTCCATTATATATATATATATAAACTCGAAATCTAATTCTCACTTAATTAGTACCATTAATCCATTTGATTTTTTTTTATTAAGAATTTATTTTGAAGTGTTTTAAATTTAACAGCATTTCATCGTACGTTTTGAATATAAATTATTACGATATTATATTTCTAAATTACATTATATGCAAAATTATATAGCAAACATATTATCAAATCTAATTGCATAGAGAGTATAATTATTATAGATATATAATCTTTGTAAAACACGTACTTTTTATATAAAACTCAGTGAATGTTTTTGTACTCCTAAAGTAAAAAATGTCATATCAGAAAATGCAAATGGATAGACATAAAACATCTTGATGTGGGATAAGAAAAATTTACAAGGGTGTTTGAATAATCTTATCAATGGAAGGTTTAATTTTGATAGAGAAAGCTGTCAATATAACACCCCAAAACTCTCTCTGCTTTTTTGGTCCGTTGAGAGAACTGCTATAAATCTAGTGGCTGCATAATAAGCCTTGCCACCATGCCGCCCAAGAAGAAGAAGAAGAAGTACCATTGTTTCTTAATATTCACCTGGTGAACAAATTAATGCCGACAAACGGATGTGAATGCCCAGATGCTTATGTTTTTAGTAAGAGATGTGAGGAGCCCAATGCCTATTTTTGCAATTTGATATTTACCTCTGAGTCTGAATTCCTAGCTCTCCTAACAGACTTCCCGATCCAAACTAGAAGGAGCCCATTTTTGAGAAGTGATGGCTTGCTGGGAAGAGCATATTTTCTGTACTCATATCGCTTAGCAAGGAAAAACATATTCTGAACTAGGGTTTTGAAGCTGGCAGATTGCTTTCACTATGTCTTCTTGTTGGGGAGCCCATAACCTTCGAGCAAAAAGGAAGGCTCGTTTCAGATATGAAATCAGGATAGATAATGGCCCATTTCCAGCATTGCTGGGCTTAGAGCGACGAGGTCTGAAGAGCTGGTCCACATTCGGGTCTCATTATAAGCCACCTCTGTTATAGTGGAGGTCAATTTAAACCCCTTTTCGGTTGGGGGTTAAGCAGATAGTCTACAAACCCGATGGGTGCAGGCTAGGCTAGGCTAACCTAACCCCACCAAAGCATGCTATGACTGAACACGGTATGTTATCAAGCTCGCAAGCCACACGAGGGTTGACTAGAGGAGTGAAAATAGTGTCAATTCACCTACAAATTGGCAAAAACATTAAATGAGCTAATTAAAACCATAAGCACCTTGTCTCAATCAATGAGCTGCATGGCAATTTCCAAGTGGCGTCGGCGGTGCACGTCGGTCACGTTGCACTCAAGTCAGCTTACCCCGTTTTGAGGGTTTTATACCAGCACAACAAGTAGCAAATAGAAGTCTTGGCTATTTATGAACAAAGAAGAAATTAATTTCAGGATCAAGCCTGGTTAAGGAAAGGTTGTTATCATGGATAAATAGAAGAGCATATATATTATTGGTTGGGTGCCAAAAGTCTGAAATTTTCAAAGGTAATACTTGGTCTAAATTTGTACGACTTGTTGACATGAAAATCTTAACCCTGTTGATGCAGGTTAAGAATTTAATTTCATAATCTAATCTATTTATTACTTTTTCGGGAATGTGATAAAAATTAATTTTTAAAAAATTTTTTATTTAAAAATTTATTAGAATAATTTTATTTTTTAAATTTATTTTTAATATTAGCACATTAAAATAATTCAAAAATAAAAATTAATAACTTGAAGCTAAAATGTTTTTAAAATTTTTTTCAAAAATAAAATTATATCAAAATACAAAATAAAACCTTGACAAATAGTTGTCATCATCACTAAATAAAAACAACCAGTTAGTTAGATGTCATGAGTCTATAATTGTTTTTTTTAATTGGCTGCTAGGAAATGAATTTCTCTTTAGAATTAGGTTGAGTTAGACATGCAGCTACTACTAATAATAATAATACTGGAGTGTTTGAAGATGTGCTAATAATTACTTTTTAAAATATTTTTTATTTTAAAATATATCAAAATAGTATTTTTTTAGTTTTTTAAAAAATATTTTTAATATCAGCACATTCAAATAATCTAAAAACATAAAAAATATATTAATTTAAAGCAAAAAAATAAATAAATTTTAAATTTTTTCAAAAACGCTTCTGAAATGCAGTGCCTAACACTGAATTTATTGTAATTATAATAATTATATGTATTGCTTTTTAAACAAAATCCATAAAAAAAATCCTTAAATCCATAAAAATACAACTTGAAAACAAAAAATAAAAAATGGAAATAGCAAATGATCCATAAACTTTATTCTTTTATGATTTTTTTCTTAGATTAGTGATTAACCTGCTAAGCATGTTTTTCTCAAAAGTTTCCATGAAATAATAAAAGCTCAAGTCATGCCTTCTTCGAGAGGGCAAATGTACAACTAAATAAACAGTACTCATGGGTGTAATTACTTGATAAACAATATCTTCTACAAAATTGTATTTGTCCCTCCAGTCTCAAAGTACTGTATAATTTTCTTAACTATCACCTACAGAATATCCTGCTGCAGAATTCACTAAGCAACCAGTTGAAAAGTCTTTTATCTTAGTTTATTCCAATTATTTAAATCTATACTGAAATGTATATGTTCTCAAGTATTGTATAGTTCATGTTTACCTCCTCTTTTTTTTTTTATTATTATTATTATTAACGTGGATATCCAGGACAATTTGCATGCACCTCGATAAATCTCATGGGTCCTGAAATCTAAAATTAACGATCATGTAAGTTTTTAGTGGCTCTGAGATTTATGAGACTCGAACAATTAATTTTTCAAAAAACAAACTTAAAATCTGATCAATTAAACTACAGGCTCGTATCCTTCTTTTACTCTCATTTGCTACATTGTATGTATATTTATTTTGATGAATATAATTATCCATGTTATGATGGACAAAACTCTTACTTTTTTTCATTATCTTACTTGGCATCAAAGCAAAAAATAACTCACGTTATACTTCCTAGATCACACTTTGACACCATATCAACTTCTCTCTCTTCCATTGATGTCAAAAGCACCATTCCACTCAACCTTTCTCATCCCTACTTGTCAGTATCTTTTAAGCTTGATGGCCTGAATTATTTGGGCTGATAATCTCAGTTTCTTTCATTCTTTAACAACAAAGATCTTTTTAGGTTCATGGAAGGACCTGAATCAATTCTTGAGAAACTTGATATTGATAATTCTCCCAATCCTTCTTATACAACCTGGTATAAGAAAGATCAAGCTCTATTGGGGATTCTCTTTCCCTCCATCATTCCAAATCTTGTGGCTTCTGTGTATGGTTTAAACACTTCGAAACAAGTGTGGACTGCTCTTAAAACACGGTTTTCCTGTCAATCTCGTTCTCGCATTGTTCACATGAAGTGCCTATTATAGACCATTACTTAGAGGTCTCATAATTGTTTTGCCTATTTAAAGAGTGCCAAATCTATATATTGGCTGCTGCAGGGAAGCCTGCTGATAATCAAGATTTGATCTCTTGTCTTCTTGGTGGTCCGAGCTACCCCTTTATTACATCGATCTTATACGTTTGCTTACAAGAATAAAAACTTTACCATTGAAGATTTTAATGTTGAGCTGTTGAGGCATGAAGCTCTTTTTGAAAGTCGGCATAGCACAGTGGTCTTTAATACCACTCTTGCTTTTGCTATCAACAAGAAGCCTTCATCTGGACAAAAGAAAAGGCCATTCGTTCTTGTTATCGCTCGACCATCATACCCATCTCAAATAGATGGTCCCATTAATTGTCCTAATGGTTAAGAAAAAAATATACAAATCGATTAAATCGAGAAAAAAAAATTAAATTATAAAAAAAATCAAATTAAACCGATTAAAATATTTTTAAAAAATATTCAGTTTGGTTTGGTTTCGATTTCATAAACTTGAAACCGAAAAACCTCAACCGAATCGAATTGATTTAGTTAAAAATAAACAAAATTAAACTGGAAATAACCGAACAAAACCGAACCGAACCAAAATTGATCGGTTGGGTTTTGGTTTTTTATATAAAATAATCGAATCGAACCAAACCGAAACTAGTCGGTTGGAATTGGTTCGGTTTTATTTTTATATTTTACAAAATTTTAATTTACTTATTTTTATAGGTAAAAACCAGAACAAACCGAAAATAATTATCTCTAAATGGTCCTGCACCAGTTCTTCATCTCTTCGATCAGCTTCAACTCAGACCTCCAACGGCAATCAACCCATGTCAAATCCATGGGAGAGTAGGTCATATTGCTACAGAGTGCTGCCATATATTTGACTTCTCATATGAGGGTCATTATCCACTAACCTAGCTTGCAGGAATGCCAGCTGAGTTTAATACACAATTTGAGCACCAAGTGTGGTATATAGACAACGTTTTTGGATGATAAAAATCGCACTCATTTGTTGCCCTAAAATGGAACAGACTTTCACTATAGAAAATGGTACAATTATGTTAATTAAAAGTACTAGCTCCATTTCTTTACAAATTAGCTAATCTAATTTTCAACTATCCAATATTTTTGCACTACCCGCATACCTGCACCAATTAACTATTTATCAAGAAATTTTGCTTAGACAATAACTGTTACTGGTACTAATTTCATAGTGAAGGAGAATCAGAGATATTGATTACTACTCTATAGACAGGTTGAGAAAAGTCTTTATGCTGTGGAGATAAAGAAGCTACAATCGAAAGGTTTCTGAATATATTGAATACAAAGATGGCTAATATGGTTGAGTTGTAATATTACGTTGAGAGCTACTAAAATAAAAGAA
>Ga0325404_1006809_pt1 | contig 11971 bp, 10 predicted proteins | sample PopdelMetagenome_18_FD_205664 | JGI IMG/M metagenome (GOLD analysis project Ga0325404, IMG submission 205664) | Populus deltoides microbial communities from Bellville, Georgia, United States - Xylem-Control-R1 | ecosystem: Host-associated > Plants > Phyllosphere > Stem > Wood/Secondary xylem... | reverse complement strand
ACCACTTCAAAGTAATCCAAACTAGTAGTGATTAATTTAGTTTAAAGATCTAATCTAAGGTGGAATTTCAGAGTTCAAGCAATATTGTATTTGATATGTCAAATAGTCTCAAATTCTTGAGTGTGTGAGAAATATTGTGTTTTTTGTGTTTTTTTTTCATGGATAACAATAAATTTACCTTATTTAAGACAATAAAAGCATGAGGTATAATTATAAGTTTATTATATTTGTTTGTAGATTTTAAATAATACAGAAATGATTGTTCTATAAATAAATTTATTTTATTTGTTTGTTTTCATTCTTTAAAATAAGTTTTTGTTCCTTTTATATTTTAATCTAATTAAATAAAGTTTCGTAGATGTTAAAGAGTCAATGTACAAGATGGGTTAAATTTTATATTTAAGTAATTATGCATTATTTTATTTAAGTACTCTCTTATCCTTACTGTGCTGTCATTAAATGTGATCAAATCATTGTCGTGGAAGGTTTAATTTTGCTTTTCCATGTTGATTTTTAATCGTTGTCACCGCCCAGTTTAACCATCTCTCCATGCTCCAAATGTTGAAGCTAAGCCTCTTTGTGCTATTTTAATAGATAGCTGACAACGACGACCAAAAGCAACTGTCAAAATAAATGAGTCAACAGTTTCTTCTATTATTGCTTTCCTGTGTGTTTTGTTTTATCCCTTTTGGCCGGCAAAAAAAGAAAGTACGACACCAGGTGCAAGCTGGAAAGGAGGGTGGAAAGCAACCTTTTAAAATTCTTAAAATCCTTTGTGGGATTCAACTAATATAAACATGGGAGCACGAAAATCCAAACTTTATGAATTTTAGAGCACTGCTGTAAACCTTTGACCTCGGTTCCTTACCTGTACTTTAATTGATCCCATTGAATCTTGCACGACTTGTTTAATGTTAAAAGTTGGTGGAACCCTGCAAGCAGCCCATTTTCTAGTCTCTCTTTCGCTACGAACCACTCTCTTTTTTTTACTTCTTGGTATTCCTAGACTAGTTCCCAGGACTAGAATTGGTTTTAGCTTATCGCATATAGAGATTAGTCCTTCAGTCTCTCCTTGAGCTCAAATGTGAAATGATAACTTGGAACTAGGAAAGCAAACTCCCTCGCTCACTATCCAGCCAACACCTTACGGTGCGTGGTCCTTTACTCTCTCTCTCTTTTTTTATTCAGGACAAGTTGCATAGTCTTACAAAACCATAATACGATGCCGAGCCCTGTTAAAACCATGGTATTTTTAAGAATGAAAACGGGAAGTAATCAATCAACAGATCGAAACAGGAGAATTTATTCACGGATCAATAGCATGTGAAGTGAGACCCTACAGTTGTTGAGCACATGCAAGCACACGAGCTCATCGGACTAGGCTGTACGTAAAACTATTGAAAAGAATAGACACAGGAGAATTGCAACAGGAGTTGCAGGATGGGCCTTGTCTCTTTCTCTTTCGGTGTTAACGACTGAAACCTAGCACGGGATGCCCAACTAGATGACCGACAGCCTACATTTGCGCCTACCTTAGCTGTCTTAGAAGTAAGGCTGCTTTTTATCCATCTGACTGGCCTTAATAGTAAGTATTTATAGATGGCATCTGCTAAAAACTCTATACAGTGGTAACAATGTTAGTTCAACTAAGGAATCAAAATGGGTCATGAAATCTCCATACCTTTGATCTATATGACAAGCGAATATTTTGATTTCATGAAAAAACACATGTAGGCTCTTCGCTCACATTTACATTTCCATCATATGCAGACAGGTGCTCCTTGCAGCCAGGAAATTTCCAGATTTGAATGGATGGATTTCTGTTTTAATACTAGCAATGCACCTTCCCCAACATAGATCGCCTGCTTCTTCTGGCAGTAGTATAAACCAACCCCTTCAATTTAAAGGCCAGTCCAATTCATAAATCATCATGCCACCCAACAACGCAATGGTCTTCAAAAAGCATAGGCTTCTATTGAAAGTTAAAACCTTGAAGCTGTGTTCCATCTGATCTTGAAGTTTGCTTCCAGGCAGAGAATGTAAAACTCAAGCCTTTGTGCAGCAACTGCTCTCAACATTTCCAACCCAGAGTCTTTAGCTCATTTTGGTTTAGGTCAACATGCTTCCCAAACTTGAGTTATTAAAATAATGCAAAAATAAAAGCTTTCAACTCAACTGATCACAAAAGAGTTGAATACTAAAAGATATAGCATCACCAGCCAAAGGCAACCTATTTTAAAAAACACACACTCCCTCAATCACCATGAGCAACACTGGTGAGCCCTTTTCCCAGGGGAGGAGAGTAAATTTGGGGCTGGCACCCACCATTTATTACAAAACATCTATCTCGCATGTATCAAATGTTTAATTCTAATTTCTTTTTCTATGTTCTCCGTATCTACATTGAGTCTGCTTAGTTACTGCAACTAACAAGGGAGACAAGCTCTGTTTTTCTTTCTTCTGCTTTTAGCAATATGAAAATTTTGATGAGTAACAAAGATGAGAGGAGAATCTTAAAAATGTTCTAAAAAACAGAAAAATATCAGAGGCAATTACCCGAGGTCTGATGGGAGTCTGAAACCACCAATGTGGGTATGCTTCAATGCATGAATCTGAAAACAAAAATGAAAAAATAAATAATGGAGAAATATCTGATGCAAACACAATGAGCAGTAATCATATCATAAACAAGACAAGCATGAAGTTGCTATTAATAATAAACATTCGAAGAGTGCTACTAAAACTGTTTATTGGCATTGTCCCTAGTGAATTTTTAAGATAAAAGCATGCAAGAAGACAGAATGTTTATCATTTAAATCCGCACTTAGGATTAAGAAGCGATAAATATGTCACTACTTCCCCAACATGACCTCACAGGATATGATTGATTTAGGATACAGATACCAATGCTGATGATACAGTGTCAGTATCTGTTTTTTTCTTTTTCTTTTCTCTCAATGTTATAAGGGTGTCATCAAAAACTAAAACCAACCTCAAGCCCAGCATTTTTTACTAGTTCTCGAATCTCATGGTTCCTCCCTTCATGAACCTGCAACATAAGTAAAAGGTTGTTAGCATTTTATTTGTCATAATCAACCAAGATGAAATTAATTAAACAAAGCAAAACCTCAAAACCAGAAAGAAACTCGTGGTGCTGTACAAACTGAAAGAGAATAGTCACTGAGCAAAAAGTATTGACATTACATCACAATCATAAGAAACTCGTCCATTACACTGGCATAAACAGCTATTTTGCCCTATTTTTTTCTTTTTTCTCAGCAAGAATCAAAAAACAAGATCCATCTCATTGTAATCCAAACATAATTATCATTTATGCACTTCTTAAAAAAGCATGAAACTGTTTCACCATTTGGAATTCAGAACAACAGAGAATCTACATTTAAAGTCAGAAGACAACGAAGAAGGTCAATTTCGAAAGAAAGATTTCCACGTGTATGAGAAAACAATTATATCCACAGTAGGAAAGGTGATAATAACTTGTCTTTAAGGATGCAGTGCTATAAATTATGAAAAATAATTCTAGCTGGCTGAGCAGAAAAAAAATACCATAATACGAAGACAAGGTCTTGATATATCTGGTTGTTGTGGTAACAACTCTACGGAGTCTGGGGTGCAATGGACACTGTCAATGACTGTTCCTTCACTGATGGAAAACCGCTTACTTACTGCACCATCAATTGTTGCAATATATCTGCAATCACGCATGCAACTACTAAAATTCAGAACATGCTCCACTTCTAAACATACATAGCAAGTCACATCCAGTCTCTTCTAACAAAAGATTAAAAAGAAATTTCGATGATGGATAAATCTGTTCTCTAGGACAATTTTACGACTGAAAGTTGCAGTTAGTATAGAGGACAAATCACATGAAAACTTACTCCTTCGATAATTTTGATGAAGGAAGAGCAATTTCTCGGGCAAAATCTCCTGGAAAAGAAAAGCATATAAATTGCTTACTCAGTCCATTTAATTTAGAAACAATAATCATGGTTTCGGTAGTCCTGGATTTCGCTAGTCCTACAAAACAGAAAACAATTGTAACTAATAACTTCCGACTCTAAACCAAATAGAAATCATAAACAATAACACAAGTACCTGCCCAACTCTAAAAATAATCATCAAATAAGCCGATTTCAGTTAACATATATAACATCCCTCCCAGGATCAACTCGGGTCTAAACATCATCGCAACAAATTAACAAAGCAATAAATTCCAAATTCTAATAAAAATACTAATTTTATTAATAGAGAATTCATATATTCATATTATAATTACCTGTGGAGTATTGAATGCAAACCATCTTCAAAAATCAACTCTTCACTGCTCCTCGCCACTAATCACAGGATTAATAATACATTAATACATTACAATACGTATGCAGTAAACATATACGTAGAGAATTTTACAGCAATTTACCTCCAGCAGCGGCGAGAACTTTACTTAACCGCTGTGCTTGGTCTCTAAAATTCTCATTGTAGAGCCTACGCGCCGCCTTAGAACGCCTAGGCTCCACTTCCAGCTTGGTCTTCGCAGTTCGCATTTCCACCACTCCCCTACCTCACCTCCTCTATCTTTTTCTTTGGTTGTGTTTTGGCATCGGTGAGAGCGTGGAGGGAACGCTCCGGAGGGTGAGAATGGAGCTTGAGGTTTCCATCTTCTCCTCGAATTATCCAGGGAATGAAGAGCTGGCCTGGAGGGAGAGAGAGGGAAGCGGGGTCGTTTCGGAGGTTGGCGGGGAAATTGGAATTTCGGTTTAGGAGGGGCGAAAGTGATGTTGAATTCTAAGGAGGAAGTGATGCGTTTGGAACGGAGGGGTTTGTTGAGGTGACAGAGTGAGGGTTTTCTGAAGAGGGTGAGGTGGTGGTGGTGGTGGTGGAGAGAGGAGAGCGCTGCAGCCATTTTAGAGGAGGACTGGGATTGGTCTTGGGCGGGGGGGTAGCTTAGCCGTTGAGATTTTGTGTGTTTTGGGTTGGGTTTGTAACGGTCTGGGCTTTACCCTCGGATTTAACAATGACTTTCTTTCTTGCTTTTCTTCTTCTTCTGTTTTTTCTGATGTTAGGGTATTCTCGAGTGACCGATTGTTGGTCTGTTAAATTCCCTCACGGTCGCTTTATTTAGATTTTTCATGAAATTTTTCTTTCTCGAACTTTCCTTTCAAATTTGGATTCAAGATGATAGCATGAAAAATAAATCCACTTATCATAACTTCTGAGCTATTTTAACTTTTCCTTGTATATCAATGTATTTGGAGAAGTTTCTCTTTAAAACATCTAATATTTTTAGATGGATTATTGGTGCTAGCTAGCTAACTTGTTGTGAAATTAGCTGGGCTTGTTCATTCTCACAAGTGACATCCCAATCCCTGGGAAGAGTTTAGGACACTACAAATGTTGATGAACAGAAATTATGCACGCACCAAATGGCACGAGTGAAGCAATCTCGTCCCATATCATATATCAAGGTCCAATGCAGGGACAGAGATTGCTCACGAACACACTGTAATACACCTACTCACATTTGTATAGTACCCATCTCTAAAATTAAAACAAAAAATTCATTTATTTTCGCAACATACTACAGTGGCACTGATTAAAAAAAAAGTGATTTTAACAAATAAAGAAAGTTTGAACCTAGACTCATTATTCAAAGTCCCATGGGGCAGCTCCAGAGAGAGGAAGACGGGGGGGAAATGCTTCTCGCAATTACTTAGAGAACACGGCAGAGAAACTGGAAACGGGAAATTTATTACACGTTAAAAAAATAAAAAGCATACCCATTTCTGGTTGTTGATTAGTCAGGTCACCAATTTCGACCACTTATAAACATATTCACCGTTACCAATTTCATTCAATACACTTCCGCTCAAGAAGGCCGGGCATTATTTCGGCAGATAACTGTGCGTGAAAAGCTAAAAGGCAACAAATCTCCTTCGGAATGCGTGTAAGATATTTAACCACGTGCTGTAGCAATCTGCGGAGTAAAGAAATCAAAACCTCGTCTATCTGTAGGCGAGGAAAGTTGGGGCGAACTTACTTTGTATACCAAAAGAAAATGAGCTCCTTAAAACCCAGCTCAGGTGAGTCGCGACCCTAAAACATAAAAACAACAGAGTAACTATAGATTCGAGAAGAATTGACTGAAGTAGAGAGTAAAAAATGATTTGAACTTACTATCAGTGTTTCCCATCATGGAAATGAGCATTTTTTGAAGATTTAAAAGTTTCCAAAAATTCTTTTGCCTTCTGTAATTCTTGTGCCTTCCTTGACTTGTCCCACTTGTGTTCAGCAGCCAGTATCTCGATGACACGTGGCAAGGCCCGGCCAGCAGCATCAGTGTCCAAGAAAGCAAGCCGTGATCTTCTAGCAATGAAATCAACAGCTGATTCACAGTACTCATTCCGGGCACAATAAGCAACCTCAGCTTCCATAAAAGGGTATCCATGGGCAAGCCTCTTCCCCAGACCTTCATTCTGAATTGTAGGAAGGTGAATGGTTAAAGGTAGTATAAAAACCAAAACTCGATTTTCATTAAAAACAAGTATTTTATAGCAGCACAAATGTGTAAATTCAAAGTACGGCATGGATAACCAACAAGCCCAGGGCAATGCATGCATCATATATATTAAATCTTGAAAGATACAACCAACCTGAGCTATAGCAGCTACTCGTTCTGCCAATGTACCATATGCATGAGATAAGTGCTTAGCTGCAGCAGTGTCCATTATTGCAGGGACAACTTTTCCACCATGTGTCCTCTTCATGCGTACATATTGTTGAGCAAGAACAGTAAAATATGAAGGTTCCCATCCATCTCCACCCATCAGCCTCAGATTGTGAGTTACACTTCCATTTTTTGGACTCAACTTTCCAGACTTAACAGCTGCATCAACAGCATCTTCAGCCATGCTGAAACTAATTCTAGTAAGCACATGATTTTGGAGCCAAATAAAGAAATGAAAGAGGAGGGTGGGTGGATGGTGAAAATACAGAACTCAGCTAATAATAGATGATGTTATTCACGTCAAGATGTTTTGTTAAAATAATACTGATGTTCATGATCCACGTTAAAATAATACTGATGTTCATGATCCACGTGGTCAACAGGTAAAGATTTGCTAGATCAGATACCACCTTTTGATATCACAAAATACAAAACCCTCATAGTCATTCATAATTCTTTCCAGGCTCTGATCAAACAAACAAAAAATTACCTTCGGTAAGTGGTCCATTTACCACCAGTGATTGTTACCAAGCCTCGATAGTCTTCGCATACAACATGATCTCTAGAGATGCTCTCGGTGCTCTTTGCTGTTGGATCAACAGCCAGTGGGCGAATGCCACTCCAAGCTGAAAGAACATCTGTGCGCCGAACCTATATTTATCCACTTTTACTAAAATATCCAAAAGAAATCTTAACACACACACACACACACACACACAAAAAGAAGAGGACTAGACTCAGCACTACATTTACATACCCTTCGAATTTATATAGGCTTCTCCATTAAGGTTAAAACCTAACCCCATGCAAACTTAGCAACAATAATCTCTGCCATCCAATTTATTAATCTATCAAAACCTGCACTTTGCCAAAGTTTATTCTAGAGCAAAGGCCACAGTTGTCAAAACTGCCGGGCCTCACTAGTGAGCATGACCCAAAGCAAGTCAAGTAGCTGGTTTGACCATCTAGGACATATCCTCACTTGATAAAGGTTAGCAAATGTGCAACTAGATTAATTAGTTCCAGGTCCAATGGCAGGCAAAATAGTTGAGCTTATTGGTGAAATCACATACCTTAACACTAAGGTAATCAGAGATCGCATCAAGTATAAACTGAATCTCATCCTCGTGTGGTTCTGGAAGTGGAGTGATAATAGTGTTGGAATCTGTTGTGCCAGCGACAGTTCTTCCCAACCATGGCAGCATGAAAACAACACGACCATCCTTTGTTTTGGGAACAATCAAGCCCATTCCATCAGGAGAGTAATAATCAGGAAGAACGATATGCACACCACTGCTAGGACAGATCATACTTGTTGCCTCTTTGTCAGCTAATTTCCTTACAGAGTCACAAAATGGCCCAGCCGCGTTTACAACAACTTTTGCATAGGTTTCAAACTCTTTGCCTGGTATAGTATGATAGGAAATATTAATCAATAACATAAAGTCAATGTTGTTACTCTGTCAATATATAAACTTGGTCGACATTGAGGCAAGAAAAACAGGTGAGAAAATGCACAAGTGTGCAAGCAAATAGAAATTGTATGCTTGGGTATGTTCTATCTCCTAAGTATTTAGAAGGTGAAACATATGCCGGGGCTAGTTAGAGATAGTTGGCACACAGGTGATTTCCATGCACCAATATTTGGAGGATCAGTCAGTCAATTAAGAATTACAATGTTGACATGGTTGTCAGTCAAATGCTTACTAAGGTGCCAGCAAGATGGCATATCAAAGCTAGTAATCTGCAGGCATTCAACACATCTTCAATCTCATAATATTTCCATTATTATCTGTGTAAACTCATTGCAGTTCATTGAGTTAAGATGGTGGGAAAGAGGAATAATTAGACAGCAATTGCATAATTCATCTTGAAATGATAAAAACAGGGTGAAATTGCTCAGCTCATACAAGTGCATTAAAAGGATGCTTGTCATACCTGAAAAATTGTCCCGAATCCGGGCACCAATTATTCGCCCGGTAGCCTCATCTTTCAGAAATGAAATGACTTCCGCGTGGTTGAGCACTGCCGCTCCAGCCAACGCAGCACTACAGGCCAAACCAACATTGACTCGTGAATCATTCATCTGACCATCATAATACACCACAGTGCCCCTCAGATTCCTATCATTTCCCTTCTTCGCAAGAGTAGGGAACAACTCAATGGACTCTTTTGCAGAATAATATCTAGAAAAATGTAACAACCGCGCTCCAGCGACCAAATCATACATTTTCAAGCCAGCCCAATAATACACCACCTCAAACCAATCAAAACATGGCGTCATACATGGCAGAGCATGACACAGGTGAGGTGCATTCTCGATAACCTGTTTGCGCTCCTCGAGCGCATGGAAGACTAGCTTCAATTGCCCATAGTCAAGATTAAATACAGCTTTCTCCAAGTAACGAACTCCTGAACAAAACAATCAAGTGAAAAAAAAAATTAACAATAGCTAAATAGAAAAATAATAGTATATTCACAAGAAATCAATCGAGCATATAAAAATAAAATTACACGAAATAATACACAGAAACATGAAAATTCAAATAAAAATATGAATTAATTCCAATAAATTAAATTATAAGCAAATAAATGAATAGAGAATCTTATTACCGCCATGAATTAGCTTAGTGGACCTTGAAGATGTGCCGGAAGAGAAATCTTCGCGTTCAACAAGACCAACACGAAGTCCACGAGTCACGGCATCGAAAGCGACACCGCATCCGGTGGCGCCACCACCGACGACGAGAATGTCAAGAGGATTGGCTTGACTAGCTCCGATCAAAGCTGACTCTTGAACTGCTCGCGACGGAACGTTAGCGTACGGATCATTGATTTTGCTTCTCACGGCTTCGAGCACGGTTCCAGAGCCGCGGTCGTTGGAGGAGATGTTTGGAGATAGGATGATAGAGCCGCCAACAGAGGCGACAGTAGCGGTGGCCAGAGCAGCAGCGCATACGCGGCGTAGACGAGCGGCAGAGGACATGGTGAGAAGGAAGCCGAAGGAACGACGGTGAAAGAGAAAGAGTATGGTGGAATAGTTCCTTTTTTCTGTTATGGGAAGCAGAGAAGGTTGCGTTGGGAATTGATCATGGTGGCATCATGGGGATTGGTGAGATTACTGAAATACCGCTTTTATTTTGTTCTTGTTTGGAAATGTTCTATTTTTTCTCCTTGACTGTTCTATTTTTTCTCCTTGACTATCCGATGGTGAATGCTATTTTTTAGAGTTAAATTGATAAAATAATATTTTAAATAGTATAAATATTTATTTTGATATATATATATTTTAATAAAAAAAATTATTTGAAAAGTTAGAGTGTAAAAAATAAATATTTTATTTTTTCTTTGTAAATTTGATGTTTTTCTTTTTACATGATTGAATTTAATTGATTTTTTTTTCTCCACTTTATTAGTTTTGATTTTTTTAGAGACAAATAGAAATAAAATATATGAAAGATGAAATGTATTTTGACATTTTGTTTAGCACACGTTCATTGGAGCATGTAAAACAAGCATAAAAAAACTAAAATAATACTTTTATCTTATTTTTTTGCTTTTCATTTAGCACACCCCTTCGATTTGCTCTTAGATGCCCGTGTTTCAAGCTAACTTTTGTAAAAAATATTGAAAAAATTAAATATTTTTTTAAAAATAAAAATATATATATAATACTCATATAACTAACTCAAATAAGTTTAATAAACTCTATTAATTTAATAATATTATTAGAAAATAAGATATTAACAAAAAAAAAATAATTCAGTACAAAAGATGCTTGCTAATATTATGAATATATATTCACAACATTCCAAAAATACCTCAGTGGTTTTATTTATTAACAAAGTATAAATTAAATGAGAATATGATAATTTCATGGAAAAAAATAAAATATGAATGTAAAAAAAGTAAGTCAATTGTCGTTAACTTATTAAACCATGACTAAGGTTATAAGAGCGAAAACACTACATATAAAAAATCATGATGGTTAGAATCACAAAAACAAAACACAAAAAATCAAAAATAAAAAAAATACAATGAAAATAATGAATGTTAAAATAGCAATAAAAATAAATTAAAAGGCAACAACAAATTTTAGATCTAGAGTTAAATTGAAAAAAATAAAAACATTAACAAAATAATGAAAATCAAAAGAACAAAGACAAAAAAAACAAAATACTATTAACTTTGATTGAAAAGCGAAACTAAAAACAAAGGAATTTTCGTAAAAGATTCAAGGAAAAAAATAAAAAAAACATAAGAATAAGCATCAAATCCTAAACATCAAAACACAATAAAAAAATAAATATACAGAATTCTTCAATATGTTTTTTCACACGTGAGAAAAAAACTCATATATGTAAATCGAAAAACCCATGCACAGATCTAATTGAACAACTCAATAATCATTATGTAAAGAAATGAAAAAAAATCATCAACAATAAAGAAAAATAAAATTGAGAAAACCAAGCAAAAAATAAAAATCATGATATCTAACATCGCAGTACAAGTAATTTACCTGTTACATTTAATGAATTTCTCAATAAAAATATATTTGTAATAGAAAAACATATAAAATTTGTAATAGAAACTGACATACACGACACGTAAAATTTATTAAACAATAATTTTTTTAAAAAAATACAAGTCTGCACATGTTAAAAATCTTATAAAAAATCAGTATAAAAAATCAAATTTAATTTATATAAAAAAATTTTAAAAAAAAACATTGATGAATCATACCCATATCTCTAAAAATTAAACGCATCCAATATCATTTAAAAATAATCATAATCTAATTAAACACAAAACCCAAAATATATTTGAAAAAATATACACAAATAATATATTATTTTAAAAAACCAAAAAAAAAAAAGAAGCAGGTCAGGTGCTTTTGGGTCTGGTAAGCCAAGCCCAACGTCTGGCCTAATAAAGCAACAGCTCGCGCGCTAGCCTGCAAGGCCATGCCCAAAAGTAGGCCTTTATTTAAAAAAAAAAGTTTAATAGAGCGGATGATTATTTAAAAAAAAATGACACGTCGCTTGGGGAACCCAAAATCCGGTCACTGTGGTGGTAAAAAAACAGGGTGCTTTGTTTTTTCCACTGAAAATTCTATTTTCAACCCATTTTTAACCCAAAACACCTAGAAAAACATCATATAGACATTGTTCAACCAATTCATGGCCATCAAAAAGCCAACAAACCACCACAAAAACTGAAATCCAC
>Ga0325404_1006808_pt1 | contig 11972 bp, 7 predicted proteins | sample PopdelMetagenome_18_FD_205664 | JGI IMG/M metagenome (GOLD analysis project Ga0325404, IMG submission 205664) | Populus deltoides microbial communities from Bellville, Georgia, United States - Xylem-Control-R1 | ecosystem: Host-associated > Plants > Phyllosphere > Stem > Wood/Secondary xylem... | reverse complement strand
GTAAACACTTAACTCATAGTTGGATGTTTCACGAATTTGAACTCCAACTAAAAATCATAAGAAAGACTATTACTCCCCACCTAACCTAGAATTAGGTTTATTCAAAAATTAAAGTGTATGAAGGAATTAATCCATATACGATGTACTTATGCATGAGCAATATGCAAAACAAAAACTACATTACACAAACTAACAAAAATAAACAAGTAAACAACCAAACAAGCAAAGCTCAATCCGACCAGACAAGTCGCTAGTGGAGTCGCCAGCCTGTCATGACATGAACAACATTGAATGGCGGAGCTACCTCTTAAAATGAAAGGGTTTAAATTTAATCATAAAGCTATAATTAGAGGGAGCCACCACCTAATATCAAGGTCACTAGAATACCCATGGTCTGCAACAGTTTGGGTAAGGAGACTAGTTGTGTAAGGGAAAGACGCATCAACTCCAATGCATCCTACCTAAAGTAAGCTACATTGTTGATTAATTATTAATTTAAGTCATGTTTCTATTTGTTGGTTTCATCTAACGTTCAAGAGAAATCTCACATCATGAGGAAATTTCTACTTCATCAGGTTAAATCCTAATCATTCCAAGGCCCTAATTTTAACATCGCATTTATTCCCTATTTTATATCTTTAATACCTGAGAATATACTTTACAGTGTAATTTTATACCCTCAAAAATTAAAGTCTACACCTAAATCCTAATACTCCGAATATTAATTAAACAATTTAATTGTTGTGGGATTTTTGGTGTTTTGACCAAATCCTAATAGATAATCATAAATTGATTATAATATCCATTTTGTATTTTTAAAACATGATAAAAATATAATTTTATCTTTTTAGAAGATATGCATGAAAGACCTTTAAGATATGGTCGATGCTATTAAAACATTTCATTAATAATTTTTTTTCTTTTTATCTTTTCCCCTTTTTTACCATTTATTTAACATAAAATAAAAAAGAAAAAGAAAAGGCAACACACAAACACATTCTTTTTTTAATATATTTTGTTTTACTCGTACATCCTATAATTACTTTTTTACAAACCACCAAAATTCAAAACAATTAACACACATATTAAACATTTAGAATTTATAAAATGGACCTACCGAAGGTCGAAATAAATCAGAGAAGTTGTTGGAAACTCTAGAACAATACTGGATGTGGAAGGCTCACAAGTTTGTAGAGAGTGAGGTTGTCGATTTTTGGAAGAAGGTTGTAAGTGATGATGAAAAAAAGGGGAAATCTCAAAGACTGATTAGCATGGTGGCTAGTCGTGAGGGAGCAGCTGAATGTGGATTGCTCATGATGGCTTTTTATTTTCAATTTGTGTATGTTTGGCGGTGGGTTTTGGAAGAGACGACTATTGGGAAGTATGTTGTTGCTGAGTGGAGGTAACGCTGCTATAAAAGGGGTTGGGACTGTGGTGGTTTATGTATGGTGAGGTGTTCTCATTTTAATCCCTCATTTTTTTCCTTGCACTTTTGGTCCTCTTATCCATATTTTTTTTTTCTTATTTGTTTGTATTTCAATTTTTTTTTTAAAAAAGGCAACAACAACATTGACTCAATGAGAAGAATTAATCAATGATTTTGAAATGTGCACGTTAATAGTTGAACGCGTTGAAAGCAAATTTTTGGATTTTAAATTATTTTGAAAAGACGTTAAAAATGTTGAAAATAACACAAATACATCAAGAACATATTTTTTTAATTTTTAATTTTAAAAATATTTAGAGTTATAGGTGGTCAAAATTAGGTTGTGATATCTTATTTTAGTAAAAAGCTCAATGGTGCAACATTGAATTATCCTATTTATGATAAAGAGCTTTACGCTTTGGTAAGAACTTTGAAAAGTTGGTAATATTACTTGTGGCCTAAAGAGTTCATGATCTATACCGATCATGAATCATTAAAATATCTTAAGGGCAAAGGAAGTTGAACCATTAACATCTTAAATGGATAAAGTTCATTCAAACGTTCCTATACGTGATTAGCTACAAGCAAGGTAAGGAAAATATAGTGGTTGATTTACTATTGCGAAGGTATGTACTTCTTTCAACTCTAAACACTAAATTATTAGGATTTGAGTTTGTGAAAAATTTATTTTATTGAGGATCCTGATTTCAATCAAGTATATGTTTTATGTGAACATTTGGTATTTGATAAGTTTTATAGGATTGATGGATATATATTTAAAGAAAAGAGATTGTTTGTGCCTAATTATTTTATGCATGAATTGCTAGTTCGTGAAGCTTATTTAGATAGATTAATGAGACACTTTGGGGTTGCTAAGATTTTAGATATTTTGCAATAATACTTTTATTGACCTAAGATGAAATGAGATGTGCAAAGATTTGTGATAGATTTACAACATGTAGATAAGATAAGTCTAAAGTTTTACCTCAATATTTTATATATTCCTTTGCTATTGCTTAGGGAACCATGAGTTGATATATCTATGGATTTTATGTTAGATTTGTCTAGGTCAAAAAGGGGTAAAAGTCCTATTTTTATAGTTATGGATAAGTTTTCTTAGATAGAATATTTCATATATTGTCATAAAATTGATGATGCAACTAACATAGCAAATATTTTTTAGAGAGATAATTTGGCTCCATGAGATACCTAGGAGCATTGTGTCTGACCATGATATTAAATTTCTTAGCTGCTTTTGAAAAGTTTTCTGAGAGAAATTAAGAATTAAATTGTTATTTACTACTGCTTATCATTCACAAATAGAAAGTCAAACTGAAGTAGTTAATAGAAGTTTAATTATATTATTAAGAACTATCATTCAAAAGAATTTAAAAAATTAAAAAGATTATCTGCTATCATTTGAATTTCCTTATAATAAGAATATACATTCTACTATTAATGTTATCTTTTCTTAAGCATAATATGTCCCTTCCCATAAATTTATGAAAACCAATTAGGATTTTTAGTAATTATAATATTAAGTGGCGATTTCTTTTCACAAGTTTAACCATTTCCAAAAAGAATACACCAAAATGTATTTTTTTCTTTTCCTTGATTACCATGATGTCAGGTCGTGACAAATACTTATTTCACATGCAAGGGTGTTTTAAATTGTGGAAAAGAAATTGAATTACTGTAGGAAAAAATTCAAAAACTATAGTTTTTTTAACAAAAAAAAAAAAAAAACTTAATAGTCAATAAAAAAATATGGTACAACCTCATGAATTTTTATATGATGAGAAAAGGAGTTGAAGGGGTTGAGAGAATTAGAGAAGGTCTAGGCTCCACACTGCCATCTGGGCATCACCTGCAAGAACACTTTTTTCCAGAAATTGAGGCTCAAGTCAGAATGTTAACTATCTAGTCATCGTCTCTTCTCCTTTAATCGAGTAGAAAAATGAAGACGCTGCAGAATCAGGAAAAAGAAAGAAAGAAACGATGGCACTACAAGACAGGTTACCGATATGTATCAATAATGTAGAAATAGATGGTCCCAGTGGGTCTTCTTAAAGGTATCTGTAAAATGTCTTGGAAAATTCTTGCTCCCCCAAAGTAAGTTACTTAACGTGTTCGCAGTTCGTACAATTTATACCTTTTTTTTTTTAATTATTATTCTTATTATTGAAAATAAAACATTAAAAAGTGCGGTTATACTACTTTAGTTACACCCACTTTTTTTTTTCTTATATTTTTGTAATTTAACCTTTCAACCATCTATTTTTTTAATTTTATTATTTAATATTAAATTATATTTATAAATTATATTTTTTATTTTTTTATTTGTTATATAATAGTGTCCTGAATTTAATGTTTTTTTTTTCTCGAATTCAAACTTCAATATCAGATCCATTAGAAATGGAGCCTCATAATTGTTTTTATTATTTGTTTTCTATGAATTTATTTTGATCTCATGATTCAGGTTGTAGATTTAATATGTTAACCCAAGTTGATTCAAATTGTTTTTTTAATTATTTTTTTCATCATTCAATATTAAGTTTGTTGGAAATTGAGTTTTATATTTTTTTTTGATTTGCTTGCTATGAGATTATTTCAATTTCATGACCCGATCTGCGGATATGACATGTTAATCTGGGTTTATTCAACTATTTTTTTTAATTTTATCTTTCAACATTAGATTGAGTAGAGATTGACTTTCATAATTCATTTTGATTTGGTTTCTACAAGGTAATCATTATCTCATGATTCAAGTTATAGATTCAAAAAATTAACTTGGATCAATCTAATATATCACAGTCTTAATAATAATGCAGTGCCTGCTACATGATCTAGTTAACAACTGAAGGTTGAAGGGTCTAGAGCTAATCCTTCATCTTCCTAAATTTACATTTTGACAGGGTGAAGTGATATTTTTAGTTGTTGGTTATAGTAAAAAAGGTGTAGCTTCTTCCCTAGTAACTATAAGTTACGATATAAGTTGTCAGTATCTTTCTTAAAACTATGAAATTAGCATAAACAAAATGTTGGATAAGTGTTATTATTGTTATTAAAATTTAATAATATGTGCAAAAATAAATGTCATCTCATCTGACACGCTGTACATAGAACCTTTTTAAATATACTATTTCATTATAAAATCGTTGAAAAGACAAACCAATTGCTTCTAATTTGTTAAAGAATGATGAAATTAAAATACATATGAACAAAAAAAAAAGGGTAAACTAAGGGGTAACTTAGAATTTCATAAGAAAAGTTTAATTTGATCCTTCTACTTTTTAATTAATAAATGATCAATTCCTTTAGTTATTACAAATGCAAATTTGATACCAAACTTTATTTCTCTTGTTTTATAGTCTTTTTTTTTAGAGGGGAGGGAGAGAGTTACTGAATCTCGATGTAGAGAGAGAAAGTACTCATCATATACACTGATTTTTACTATAAAAAATGGTCAGTCTTGATATCAATGAGTTTCACTTGATAATGAAAGTTTCACCTAGATATTATTTTTCCTTCTCCTTTTCAGTCATGTGAAGATTTTTGGGCTGAAGTTGATTTAAGGTTTTTGAGTCGTTTTTCAAGGTGTTTATACTTTATTTTTTAGTTGATTGAGATCATAAATAATTTTTTTCAAGTTGTTTATAGAGCTTATTAAAAACAATTTAAATCCATTTGAGTCGTAAGTTTGACAAGTTAATCTAAAAAGTTCAGTTTGATCTAATATTTTATCGTCAAAATGTTTGTTTTATAAAAAATATGATAGATTGATATATTCTTTTAAGCATTTTTTTTAATTTTTCTTTGTGATGTATTTTTTTTAGGATTAATTTGTTTGAATCAAATTTTTACATGGTTGTCACAACCTAATAATTCAGGTTGCAAGGGTAATTTTTTTAAGTCATTTTGTAGATTTTTTTTGTTCCTTTATTTTCTTTGAATTTCATCCTTTAGTTTTTTTAAATAACTTTTTTATCCTATAATTAAGAAAAAATATATTAAAAAGAAAAGAAATTAAACCCATTGAATTCCATGAGTCGAATCATGAGTTTGATATTTTAGGTCTCAAAGATCGAATAGATTAAATATGTTGTTGTGTAATTTTTTTTTTAAAAGATGCAATACTAAATTTTTTTTAAGCATTTGGTTTATTTTGAATTAGTCTTGAAGAAATATTTGTTTTGATTTCTATAAGATTAATTGGTTTTTATTTGTTTTTTATAGGATTTTTTATTATCTTGATTTTTTTTAAAATTCAAACCACATTATTATTGATCGTATAGTTTGCCGAGTTTAATGATACCAAAAAAAATTTAAACAATCTTGATACTTTTTTTATTTTTCAAAAGAAAAATAATATATCTCACAGTGAAGTGTTGGTAAATGGACTAGACTACCCTGAAAAAAAAAAGTAGAAATTCATTAGATTAAGGAGGGATTTTTTTTTAAGAAAAATAGTATTTCAGGTTTTTGAGTTGTTTTTTAGGTGTATTGAGATCATAAATAGTTTTTATCAAGGTGTTTATTTAGTTTTCTATATTTTAATTTAAAAATAGATTGAAAATAAAGTTTTCTAGCAAAACAAATTCAAAGCACTGATTTTCCAGTCACTCCTTAGTCGTTGGATTCTACAAAGAAAAGACGAGAGTCATGTCCTTTTTTTTTAGAAAAAACAAATGGATAGGGGTAAGTGATATGTTGTTCTCCCATTAAAAAAATTAAAGAATATATAAAATTAGGTCAAGGAACACAAGTTAGGTTGAGAGGTCCACAGTTCTGAGCTTTTTTTTTAAGGCCCACATGCCAGGGCTTCTTTTTGGATTTTTTTTATTTTATATTTTGATAAATAATAAATTTATTAAAAAAATCATTAAAATTTTTTCGATCGCATGTTTGACAGATTAATCTACAAAATTCGACTCGATTTAATATTTTTTTATTAGAATATTTTTTTATAAACAAAATTTTAGATTAATATATTTTTTAAGCATTTTTTTTAATTTTTCCTCACGATGTATTTCTTTTTTTTATGTGATTAATTTGTTCAAATCTAATATTTACATGGTTTTCATAGTCTAATAATTTGAGTTGCAGGTATAATATGTTGACATAAGTTGACCTAAATCACTTCAATATGTTACTATGTCAATATTTTTTTAAAACAAAAAGTCATTTTTGTAGATTTTCTTTATTCCATTACTTTATTTTCTTTGAGTTTCATTATTTAGTTCTTTTTAAATAACTTTTTTTATCCTATAATGAAGAAAAAATATATTGAAGAGAAAATGTATTAAACTCATTGAATTCTATTATCTGAATCATGAGTTTGACATTTTAAATTGCAAAGATCAAATAGATCAAATATGGTATTATGTAATTGACTAAATGTTTTTTTTTTGCATTTGGATTATTTTGAATTAGTTTTCAAGATATATTTTGTTTTAGTTTCTATAGAAATAATTAGTTTTATTTTTATTTTTTATAGGGTTTTTTATCAACCTGATTTTTTTTTAAATGCAAACCATATTATTATTTATCGTATAGTTTTCTGAGTTTAATGATGTTACTATAAAAAAATTCAAACAATATTTATATATTTTTATGTTTCAAAAGAAAAATAGTATAACTTGCAGCAGCGAAGGTCGGTAAATGGAATAAACTACCTTAAAGAAAAAAGAAAATTAGAAATTTATTAGATTAAGGGAGGGATGTTTTTTCTTTTGAACATATCGTGTTACAGTGTAAGAAATGGCATCTAGTAACTAACTTTTATAATATTTAATTTATATTCTTGATTTGGTAACCATATAGTAACTAACTTAATTACTAAACAAAGTAAAAAGAAGTCTGAGAATCATTTGTCAATTGAGTTAATGTCTGTTTTCTCTCTCCAAAATGAGCAACTACTACTGGCTCTGTTTCATGGAGTCTCGGGGAACACAACTATGAAAAATCATTTTCAGTGAATTGGGTCTGCCTAAAGGTAACCAACCACCTCATTTCACCATTCCACTTCTCCACTCCAAACTATTAAAGCACAGACATGTTTTCAACTAAAATGCTTTCTTCAGCAGCCTTGCTATCTGGAACTTTTCATTTCCTCTGTGTTAAAGATTTTTGCCAGTCTTAAAATTTTAGTCTAGTTCTGCACAGTAATTCTTCTTTTTCAAACCCCTCGTCTTTGGTTCAGTGTCATTTTTCTGCTGTTCAAATCTCTGGAATTTGAGGCGTCTTTGATGGGTTTTCTTATGTGATGCATTTGATGTCTCAGGAACTGATTTGTTCCATAAATCGGAGGCTGGAAAGAGTTGGGCTTTTTTTAGTTAGTGTGCGCAGAGCTCAGCAAGATTCTTGAACAATCAGTCACACGTGGTTTGTTTTTTGTTTGAAGCCCCTTGTGGTTTAGGAGATACAATTTAACTTGGTTTTTGCCTTTTTTTAGTGATAAAGTGTTAAGGGGATGATTTTCTTGCTTAATTTTGAAAGTGGATTTCAATAAACTGTGGTTTTGTCATCTGTAATGGAGTCTGGGAGCTATGTTCTTGGAGGGAAGGGTCATGTATCCAATGAGCCAACATCATCTTCTGATACGTTTTCAAGAAGCAAAAATGTTTTGATGAGTTGCGATTTGAAAAATCAACGTAATTTTGAACATAACTTCTTAGCCTCAGGTTCACAAGCTATTGAGAATGGAGCTCGAGGGGAACTAGGTTATCAGCAATTGATAGAGAAACATGTACGTGACACCTCAATCAGGAATGCCTTAATAAGTGAGGTGTCTGGTAGAAAAAACATCAATCCCTTTGTGGTAACCCCAAATTCATTTTCCTTAGAAGATGAGTCCACTTCCAGGCTTTCAAGCACTGCGATGGACTCTGATTGCAGGGTTTCTGCATTCATTGATTTGAATCTTGGGAGGTTTGGTGATCCTAGAGATATACAGAATTGCAGAGGAATTCCCAAAAGCACATCTATCGTGTCCCCATCCAAGTCATCTGCACCTCCAAGAAGGCATCGAGCAGGAATGAATTCCCATACTGCCTATTGCCAAGTTTATGATTGTAACAAGGATCTCAGCTCCTCAAAAGAGTATCACAAGAGACATAAAGTATGTGAAGTTCACTCCAGGACTGCCAAAGTCATTGTCAATGGAATAGAACAGAGGTTCTGTCAGCAATGCAGCAGGTTTGTCATGTTTACATTATGCTTTTTTTTTTTTTTTCACTTATAGAAGGGTTGAAGCTGTACTTGTTTTCTTGTGTCCCTCTCTCCTCGAATGTTCTTCGTCTGCATTTTTTCTCTCTTTAAATTCTTGCATTTCCTCTTCCATAAAGGTCTATGCGTTTTCCCAATTCAAACATCTCAATAAGTTCAGATTTATCTTTTAGCTTTTGCCTGTTAGGGATCTTTGTTTCAGATATCATCATTGACGTATAAACGTAAATTCTTAATTCCTGTTAAATATTTTCACAACGGCTCTATACTAGTCCATTATTCCCACTATAATGTGCACTAGTTTTTGACTTGCCTAGGTTTCATTTGCTCGCTGAATTTGATGATGGTAAGCGCAGCTGTCGCAAACGCCTTGCAGGCCACAATGAGCGAAGGAGAAAGCCTCAAGTTGGTCTTCAATCTGGACGAACTGGAAGGCTACTTCACCCTTACGGTGGTAAAACATGCATAATATCTATTACTATCTTTACTGTATTTTCTCTGCTTAAGTTTATAGCAGCAGCTACTGCTTTAGCTTTCAGTTTAGAGAATCCTATATTTGGTCGTGGTCTGGATGTCTCGTTAAGGTCATCTTCACCTTAACTTCTTATCAAGCTGTAGAAAATTTTTGATATGTTAGCCCTTGAATTTTGCTTCCTAGATGTTCAGTTACCTCTATAAAGTTAATATCTAAGGTAACTCTTAATAAATCAATGGTATTCTTCATCTAGGTTGGTTGCACCAGTATCTCTGTACAATTTCCGTATTTTTTTAACCTTTTCCTATCTTATGCAGTCGTTCAGAAGTTGATACATGCACTACTTGATAATTTCTTAGGTAGTTAGACTTTCTTCAAGGAAGTGAGGGTGAAATTATATTCTTTCTCAGCTTGAATCATGGTAGTCGGCTGTGGTATTGGAGGAACTCCCTGTCATATCTATCCATTCCAAGAATTCTTGGTTTTGTTATTCTCGTTTTAATGTATACAAAAGAATTTTTAACATGTTGATCTTAACTGAACTTGCTGTTTTTTTTTTCTCCGACATTTTCTTTATCAAAACTGACTAGCTTTTGTTTATCAAATTTTTTTTCTGATGTCTTGTTTGCTAGTAGATAAATAATGCAGCTTTCTCTGCTTTCATCCTAGTTTATGCTGGAATATTTTGGTCTGTTTTTGGGAACCTGTGTACAAATGTATGCCTTTTGAAGCATGTTCACGGAATTAACATTAATATTTTGTTTCACTTCCTGGAAGAACTTAAACTGCCAGGCTATGCTTCACTCTGCAGACATAAAATACGAGCAAACCTTTTGGATACCCAATTTGAATGAAAATGAAATCAGGAACCATTTCTTCTGAAAACTTGCTTCTGATTGCTAAAATTAAGTACAGAATTTTTACCATGTTGGAAATTGTTATAGTCACCTTCAGATGCTGCATTTCTTCAGATATCATCCAGATAAGTTACAGCAGGGACTGTTCTTCCTTGAAATGTCACTCTAAGGTTATTCTCATCAGTCATCGAAGGCTCATTTGTTTATCATAGCCATGCTGACTCAATACTTGATTGTTTTGTGTACAGACTTGTTTCAAGTATCCCAATGGAACCACGCAAGTAGCAACCCCATAATTGCTGGGAAGATAAAGAGGAACTGAGCCTTTTGGACTGCATGGTTTTGATCTTTAGAGCATCTAATTTAGGATTACATACGGAACATTCTTCCCATACCTTAGGTTGTGCTAGCACTTGGTAATTCTGTGGTAGTAATAGCCTTGCGTGACCTGCAGATCAAGTCATACGCCTATATTTTACACATTATTAGTGTAATATAGCATTTATAAATAACATTCTCGATGGTTCTAACCAAAATCAAGAAAAGAAAAATATGACTATTGGATAACTTCAGCTAGACACATCTATTGTAAGGCTTTGGATCATTTCTGTTTCCCAGGGACATGATGAAACAATGGATGCAGTATGGCTTGCCTCTTTGTAGAGAAAAGATAGCTTATTGTTTCTGTGCCAAATTTTCTTCTAGAATCAGGACTTCCTAGTGCTCTATGCAACAATTTCTTGTTTTATATCCTTTGCTGATTTGTTAGACATATTATCTTGGAAACCTGAAATCTTTTCCCCAACATGGTGCAGGCTTTTCCAGCAGTAGGTTTCACGGAACTGCGTTACCAACATCATCTTTTATCTGCCAAGACAAACTCCAGAGTGGCCTATCGCATCCTGATAAATATGGAGCAAATGATTGGTGCAAGCGTGTAAAAATTGAAGATGGGACTGGTTTTAGTCCACCATCAGCAATTCCCATTACAAATGCATATCTGCACTCAAAGCCCCTCTTCCCTTCTAATAATTCTGAGAAAATGTTTCCAACTTTTCATGAATATGGAGCTAGCACTGCATCAGGAAGCATTTTCAATGAGAGCACTGATAGATATCCAGATGTTATGGGAGGCAGAACTTCTAGTTCACATTCGTTTCTCCAGGATACGTCTTTGGGAAATGATGAATTCGCTGCTTTTGATGCAGCATCAACCATTCAAGAGTTATCGGGGATCACAGCTTCTGGCTGTGCTCGCTCTCTTCTGTCATCTCAATCACAAAATTCTTCAAGCCATTCATCAGGAATTCCTATGGCCCAGCAGCTGCTACTTTCATGCAGAAATACATGTTACAGCATTGATCAAATCATAGGAGTTAGCTCACAGGTTTCTTCAAGTACTGGGGTGCCAAATAAGTTCCCTTCATGGGTGACGAGTTCCGTCAAGGGGAGTCATTTGGGTCCAATACCGATACCTGAAAATAGTCATGTCGTCAACTTTGATATAACAGATGGGGTATACCATGGATTTAATGCCAAAGATCACCTTGGCTGTGAAGATGACACGACTATTGACTTGCTTCAACTGTCGTCACAGCTTCAGCGAGTGGAACATCAAAAGCAATCAATGCAAGAGAAACAGGAAATGATCCTTTCAGCTGCCCCGGCATCACTCAAAAAGGCCAGTAAATTTCTTTGATGAATGGAATAAAGACGGTCAATCACCATCATGCCTCTTGAAATATTGTACGCTCTTGTCACCAGAATGACAGTGCAACACTGAAACTGACAATTATAATAGCTCAAGAGGCAATAAATTTCCCTACAATTGACTTGTTTTCTTTTGATTTGGAACTATTGGACACGATTATCTTCTCTTGCAAACTCTCCTCCTCTTGAATGAGAATCTTCTCTTCTATTCTCAACGCTTTGTTTATTGACATTAGTTGCATTCATTTGCTTACTCTAATGGTGTTTGACATGAGCA
>Ga0325404_1006804_pt1 | contig 11978 bp, 8 predicted proteins | sample PopdelMetagenome_18_FD_205664 | JGI IMG/M metagenome (GOLD analysis project Ga0325404, IMG submission 205664) | Populus deltoides microbial communities from Bellville, Georgia, United States - Xylem-Control-R1 | ecosystem: Host-associated > Plants > Phyllosphere > Stem > Wood/Secondary xylem... | reverse complement strand
AGACCCAGCTTTGAAGCAAATGCTGTTGTGCTTTGATCATTTATCTGGTAAAATGCATAGTTGAAAACTGACAAATCGTTTCTCTCTCTGAAGATCCTAGTACCAATTTAGACACTTTTACAGTGATTTAACTGTATAACCTGTGTATCCTGGTTGGATTACGTACATTGATATGCATTTATCTAATCATTCTAGTGATAGATGTCCTAAAATACAAAATACATAAATAAAAATTTATTTAGTATTTGAGATATTGATTAATTAGTATGTTTAAATAATTAGATTTTTTTCTTTTTAATTTAAAGAATTTCAAACTTATGATAGAAGCTTGAGTATCTGCAAAAATAGTTTCATCAAGGAGACTTAAAGACCCTCCGATGATAAAATCAATATATTTATGGAAAAAATATGAAATGATTTAAAACAATAAGTGACTTAAAAGAGTTTTAAGTTCAAGGAACAAAGATGTTTGTTCTTGAATTTTTAAGTTGGTTAATAGTTTGAAATCTATACATCTTTATTTTAAAAGATGAAAAGTTTTGACATTTTACCTGTATGGTTTAGAGGGCATTTATACCCCCTGAACCTTATCGTTTTTAGAGAAGGGAGGAGTTGAAAAATCCTTTATTTTCAACGACATTAATGAGAGACAAATATCTCTTACATATCATTAATAAGATAATAAATATGTTAGGTCCCTTAAGAGACCTTGTATAGGCATGACAATTTCTCATGTCTTTAATACTTTTATTGTAAAGGATCGTCTACGATTAGGTATATAACCTTAGAACTTGGTAATGTTCAAATTCTTTAGGTCTGACATGCCAAGCCCAAATACTTTGGGTTTGGCATGTTCGGCAGACCCACGTTACTTTAGGTTTAGCTGCCAAGCCCAAGTACTTTCGTTCTGGCATGCTCGTCATACCCACGTTATCTTGGGCTTAACTGACTGCTAAATCTAAGTTCTTTGAGTTTGACATATTCACCAGACCTATTTTATTTAAGATGATTTTTATTTAATAAAATCTTAACCAAAAAGCTATCTCATTAGTTGCTCCTTAAACCTTTAATGCTTAAATCTTGTATTAGAGGCTTAAGAGATTTTGAGCCCAAATTCTCTCACTTCTATAGCTCATTTAACCAGGCGCCTAGATAATTCTGGCTTGTGTAGAATCTCTCTCGGTGGTTGATTTGCATGTATTATCACCTGATGATCTTGAAAATATAGTTTCAACTTTCTAGAGGCGCTTACCAATGTTAGGGCTACTTTTTCCACCTTTAATTATCTTGTTTCAGCATTATGGAGTACGCCTGCATCTTCCATTACTAGAACTGAGCTCATTGCTAAATCTGCCACCCTCAAGTATAGGAATAAATCTTCATTTTCCCTTGATTGAGGTAAAATCTTAGGAGATAACAAATGAGTCTTAAGCTCTTCAAAAGCCTTTTGACAGTCCTCGGTCCACTCGAAGGTGGTCATGCTTCTCAATGTCTTGAAAAAAAGGAAAAGTATGCTCTCCAAGGCGAGCAATTAATATATTTAAGGCATTCAATCTCTTTGTAAAGCATTGTACTTCATTCACAGTTTGCGGGGGCGTCATGTTTAATATGGCTTGAATTTTTTTCAGAATTGGATCGATTCTCTTGGAGCTTACTAGAAAACCCAGAAATTTCCCTCCCTTGATAGAGAAAACATATTTGGAAGGGTTGTATTTTATCTGGTATTGAATTAAGACAGAGAAAACTTCTTTAAAGATCATGTTCTTTACTAACATGTCATTAACATATCCCTTCATAATTCTTTCTAATTGATTTTTAAATATCTAGTTGACCTAGGAGTGAGAAAAAAAACCGAAAAAACCAAGAAAACTGAAAAAAAATTGAAAAAACTAAACCGTGAAAAAAAACCGATTAAAATTTTGAAAAAACCGACCGGTTCGGTTTTATAAGTCTGATACTGAAAAAACCGAACCGAACCCAAAACAAAAAAATCAACCCAAACCGAGCCAAACTTGTTTTTATAAAAAAACAAATCGAACCAAAATCGGTCGGTTTGAACCAGTTTTGGTTTTTTTTAAAAAAAATCGGTTTGGTTGCTTTTTTTTTATAAAAACCGAACCGAACCGAAAATGATCACTCCTAAGTTGACCATTCATTGATATGTTGCCCCTGTATTCTTTAATCTGAATGGCATGGCCCTGCAACAATAAGTCATTGTCTCAGTTATAAAAGTTGTTTTCTCCTCATCTTTAGGGTGCATGAGGACCTGATGATAACTTGAGTTGGCATTCAAGGAGCTTAAGAATTCAAAACCTACAGTGGCATCTACCAAATGATCAATTTTTAGGAGTGAATAACTATCTTTTGAGTAAGCTTTGTTCAAGTCGATGAAATCTACACACATCCAACACTTATCATTACTCTTCTTGACCATAACCACGTTCACCAACCAGGCAGGGTATAACACTTCCCTGATAAAACTAGCAACTAAAATTTTATCTACCTTTTGCATTATAGCCTTCAGTCTCTCTCCTTCAAAGTTCTTTTTTTTTCTAGCGAACCGGTTGTACATCTGAATCTATTTTTAACTTGTGAGTATCTATTTTAGGGTTGATGTCTAGCATGCCTGATGCATTTGTTGCAAAATTCAATCTTTGGATCTGTAAGAGCTATGTCAATGATTGTTATTGTATGGGTGTTAAGGTGAATCCTACTTTGGTGATGGCTTGTTCATCTCCCTTTAGACAAATGTCCTTTAATCCTTCCACAACCTCAATTCTAAATTTTACTCTTTTCTTTAAAGACCATTGGTGGTCCGATATTAGCATTTTCTTACCCTTCAAGCAATAGGTGATACATTTTTTAGAGGTTACCTGATCTCCTCACAACGTGGCAACTCCACTCTAGGTTAGAAATTTCAATGCTAAGTACCTGGTGCTGATTACAATATTGATTTGATATAACAGAGGTCTTCCTAAAATGACATTATACGCTAATGATATATCGATCACCATGAAGCTTTGTTGAAGTAAGACACATCGGAAGGGTGCCCATTATAATAAGTAATTCCAAGGCACCTTTCATCGGTACGCCTGAACCCGTTATTCCTATGAGGGGAGTCTTCACTAGCATTAGTTTTGAAGAAGGGATTTCCATTTGGACCATAACTTTTATGGAGAGAATTTTATTAGCACTGCCATCATCTACTAGCATTCAATGTACTCCGTGAATGAAGATAGTAGTGAAAATGACGAGGACATCCTCATATGAAAAGGTCATTTATTCTTCATTTTTAGGAGTAAAAACTATTGGCTCGTTCCATTAATTCAGTGATCTAGTAGTTGTGAGGATTTGCTTCCCATACTTCCCTTTTTCATTGTTAGAATCACCCCCTGCATAGGTACCCCCTAAGATCACATTGTTCTCGGGTAAAGTCATAACAGATTGACTAGGCTCTTCCATATTCTGGCCCGGGCAAAAATCCTTCTTTAAAAACCAATGAAGGTAGCACTTGGCTATCAATCTTTCAATTTTCTTCTTCAAGACATAATAGTATTCGGTGTCATATCCTTTATATTTATGAAAAAGACAATACTTTTTGGAGGAGCAGGTGCTAGGATGAGAGTTCATAGGTGAGGCATGTTGGACAAATTATTTACCTTAGATAACCACAAGGAATTCAGTGAGAGACAGTGTTCAAGGGGAGAATATATGCTTCAGAGTAGCCTAAACATTCCCTCATTGGTTCTTTCAGGTTCCTCTTAGGGCTATTGTCCCTCTTATAAGAGCAATCCTGTTTGGTTAAGCAACCATATTTGAGGGACCTTTCAGGTTGTTTATCTCTTGAAAAACAAGAGGATCATGACACGTCATGCTTGCTTCCTCTACTTGTATGTAGTTGTCTATGGCTTGCTTCACTTTCAATAACCTTTTATCTAGTAGGGCATATAACTTCTTCCACGAGATTTTTTTCCTTCACTCCACTAATAAGGGCTTTTGATGTTATAGGTTCAATAAAATCTTCAGCGTCAAGCATTTTCTCATTAAATCTTTTCAAGTTTGCTCTTGTAGACTTATCCTTCATTTGAGTTATTCTAAAAAGTTTAGCAAAACTCTTGCCGGCCAGGATACTTATACTAAAGCATGCCACCGGTTTAGAACAAAGATAATTAAAACTTGTCACTGAATCTAGCTCCAGGTTGTTGTACCATGCTCTTACTGAACCTATGAAGGTGGTTGAGAGGATTTTTCACATGATATGACTGTTCTAAATGACCAACTCCATAGTGTTATGTATATTTTATACATGTTATCGAGGATTTAGGAGTCCATCATAGTTGTTTAGAGTCATTTTTATGGCGATATAATCTCTAGGTTACAGGTGTTCAACACATGTTTAAATAATGGGGAATCTCTTATCTGATGAGGGTGTAGACATCCTCCTGGATGAATTCTTCTTTTGGCTGCTTGTCACCCTTATGCCTATAGGGTTCAATGGAGCTTGAAGTCTCTGGTGTATGGTGATATGATACACATATAACTTCCTTTTTATGTTGCCCAGATGGACACCTAGAAAAAACACTTCCCGCCGGAGCATTATGAGGGTGTGTATGCTTCTAAGAATGGTTTGACAACCTCTAAGGTTGTAAACCCTCAACTAAACTATTTTACCCACATTCCTCTAGATAGTATAATAGTTTACGGACACTAAGTGAGGCCTGTTGCTGAAGAGATGAGTGAAAAGATACAGCAGCTTGCTGAGGTGGGACTAAGACTTGTTAAAGTAGATTTTCCTTCATTTGTTGATTTCCTAGTATGGCCTAGGTGAGGAGTTGCACTTGGTCAATAAGTTGTTGAAGGGTTGGTAGTGCGAGGGCTTGAATATCTATTGTGGCAGGGAAAACAATAACTCATTCCATTTCAGAAGTTTCCTGATTATCTGCTATTAATGGTTATAAGTAGGGAAAGTAATCAAACAACAGAGTTATTTATGATTTTTTTTATCAATTTTCCAAAGACAACGCCACTGATGATCTTCCAAAACCCAGGAAATATAAATAATAGGTTATTTAGTGTTTGAGATAATAGTTAATCAATATGTCTAGATAATTGGATTTGTTTTCTTCAGATCAAAGAACACTAGATTAATGGTAAAAACTTCAGTACTTGCAAAAACAGTCCCAATCAGGGGGGGTTTAAAAACCCTCCGATAATAAAGTCAGTATCTTTATAGAAAAGACAATAACTGACTTAAAAGAGCTTTATATTCAAGGAACAAAGATGTTTGTTCTTGAGTTTTAAGATGATTAATACTTTGAAATATATGCAAGTTTTTCTTAAGAGATGAAAAGTTTTAAACGCTTACCAGGATAGTTCAGCGGGTATTTATACCCCGTAAACCTTGTTGTTTTTAGAGAACGAAAGGCTTAAAAAGTTATTTACTTTTGGTGGCATTAATGAGGGACAAATATCCCTTATATATCATTAATGAGATAGTAAGTATGGTACGTCTCTTAAGAGATCTTTTGTAAACCTATAAGTGTAGGGAAATCATTACCTCAGATATGAATTAGTCATATAATTGTTTTAGATGGAGAGACATTACGGTTTATCATGCCTACAACACTTTTAATATAGGAGATCATCTAAGGTCAAACACATAGTTGTAGAACCCGATTGTATTTGAATCCAAGTACGTAGGGTATGACATGTTTTGTCAATCCTATATTTGTCTAGGGCTTGGGTGATTTCCAAACCCAAGTGTGTTGGGTGCATATTTGTCAAACTCATATTGCCTTGGGTTTAGATGATTGTCACACCCAAGTATCTTAGGTCTAGCTGATTGTCATACCCAAGTGTCTTGGGTCTGACACGTTCGCCAGACCCATATTGCCTTGGGTCTGGCTAATTGTCACACCTAAATGTCTTAGGTCTGACTGATTGCTGATTAGTACTTAAAAGTGCATTCTCACTAAGGCTTTATATCATCATATTGCACTTAAAGTATCATTAAATTCCCTAACTTAAGCATGTTTTATAATAACAAGTCTGATAATATAAGATAACTTTAATTTAGGGTAAATGCTCATTTTAAATGCAGGCCTATCACTTAAATCAAAGGATTGATTGATGAGTTTAACTACTGAAATTGAGAAGACAAAGAGAGGGTTAAACTTAGAAAAGAGATGTTGGTTCAGTCCTAACTAGAACACTGTTCAGTCATTGGGTCATATCTGGAGCTGTAGATCTTGGATTTCAATTTGGTTTATATGGCTAGAAAGCTAAGATATAGGCCTAAAATATTTATAGGAGTCCAAGACTCAATTCTGCTGTTTGGAAGTCCAAATCTTAGCAACAACGGAGAAGTCAGAATCTGTTCTGCAACCCAAATATTGTTCAGTATTCAGCCCATCTCTTGAGTTCTAGAAGTCCAAATGCACCGATTTGTTTTTTAATTGAAAGCTGAGACAATTTCCTAGAACTTTCATGAAGACAATCTATTCAAATTCTGACGTTAGCAATGACGTTTTGTTCAGATAAGAAGATAAGGATTGTCACCAAGTCAAGATGTGGCCACCCACTCAACAATTAGTCATCAAATCAATAGTTTCAAATTTTAGCCTATAAAGGGAGGCATTTGCCATACATTTAGGCATCTTGGTTTTTAGATTAAGATCATGTTCTTGCTCTTTCTCTTTACATTTTTGTAATGCTTAAGTTTTGTTTATATTAATCTATTGTTTATGCTTTTCATTTCCTCTCATTTACTTAGTTAACTTATATCTTATTTATGTTCTTATCTTGTTTATTTATATTTCTCTCTTTCATTATGTTTAGCTAAGTTTATTATGTCAATATGAAAAGGTTACACTAATGGTGTAAGAATAAGTATAGTATAAACTCAACATGGACTTTAATGTTTGATACTAACATGTTTTGTATTTGTTATCTTGTTCACTTTTAATACTTTGCTTGTTAAATGGTTAATCTAGATTTATGTTGTATAACCCTTAGTACAACAAATATTTGGCACTTTCATAGCCCAACCGTATGGTATAACCGACACCTGTGTTATGAAAAGAACTTGATTTGTTGTTAACATAAGTTATAATCATGAATATGTGACAACATTTACAAGTATTAGCATTATTCGAATAAGATAACTAATGTAATCATGTTAACAATTTATAATTCGATTGGAACCTCCTTTGTGTGTGGTTTCCAAATAAGTAATAGAAAGAGTTTATATTATACTTGTTTGAAATACCATTAGTGGATCCTCTAACCTTGACAATTATTTTATCCTTGTTTAATCCTTATATCAATATCACATCTCAAAACTCTCTTCAACTCCTTTTCTATTATTATCTATTTTTTTATTTGTAGTTTATACAGTTAACCTCCCTGTGGTTCGACCTTGGTCTTGCCGGGTTATTTATTACTTCGACACTCCTACACTTAGGAGAAGACATCAACTCTTTGGTCATGCCAAGTTTTTGGCGTCGTTGCCAGGGAGGTAAATTCTTGTATAAATTATAATATTTATTTTCTTTTCTTTTTTCACTTTTCATTTTATCTAACTTTTGTTTATTTTGTTTTGTTTTGTTTGTTTTTCTATTCCTTTCTTCCTTTTATTCTCTTTCTAAACGTGCATGAGAGTTTGGTCACGTACATTAAGTGGTAGACTTTATAGGGTATCCTCATCATTTTCAGAAAATATGGCCGAAGAAGATAACCAATCGCTTCATAATAAGAATAACCATGTTAGAATACTTAGAGACCACGTGAATTCCACAAGAACAAGTGCACCCTTATGCATAGTTTCCCCCTGATGCATCTCATTTTAATTTTAAGCCAAACATTATTCAACTTTTACCTTCTTTTCATGGATTAGATCTAGAAAATCCATACTTGCATTTAAGAGAATTTGAGGAGGTCTGTAACATTTATAATGACTTAAATTGTAGTATAAACACACACCATCATATTAAAGCCTTTTCCTTTTTCATTAAAATATAAAGCTAAAACATGGCTACAAAATCTTAAGTCAAGATCCATTCGTGCTTGGGATGAAATGCAACAATAATTTTTAAAGAAGTTTTTTCTGTCTCACAGAACAAACTCTTTCAAAAGACAAATCATCACTTTCACTCAAAAACCAGGAGAAACATTTTACCAATGTTGGGATAAGTATCGAGACTTGCTTAATACTTGCCCTCATCATGGCTTTGAAACATGGAGATTGGTTTCATATTTTCATGAAGGGTTAACACCTAAAGATAGGCAAATGGTTGCATTGATGTGCAATGGAACTTTTGAAGATAAAGACCCTAATGACGCAATGGAGTACCTGGACTTGCTAACTAAAAATGCTCAAAATTAGGACATTACAGGCACTTATGAGGCACCAAGTAAAACTCAACCTCATACATCTAGTGGAAGAATGTACAACATTAGGGAAGATCATGACCTCTAAGCCAAATTTATATCTTTAGCTAGAAAAATCGAGGCACTAGAATTGAAAAAGTGGTCAATTAAAATCTGTTCAAGAAATTGTGTGTCAAATCTGTGAAACCAATGAACACTCAACCAATGACTGTCCAACTTTGCCTTTTTTCAAGGAATGCCTCCATGAACAAGTTCATGCTTTAAACAATTTTCAAATGCCCAATCATAACCCATACTCACAAACATACAACCCTGGTTGGAGAAATCACCTAAATTTTAGTTAGAAGAGTGATAACAATAATGCACAAACTTCACAGCCACCGTTTCAAGCACACCATAATTTTTAAAATTCTCATAGATATGCATCTTCTTATGCTCCACCTCCTAGAAGAAATCTTGAGAAAATATTGCATGCATTCATTGAAAAGTAAGAGACAATCAGCACTCAACTTGCTCAAAGCATGACAGATCTAAAAGATGTTCTTGCAAAATTATATTATTATTTTATTTATAAAGCTAAATAGTGTGATGTTTTTAATGTAGTCACAGCACTGTTCATCCTCTCACATTTTACTATGAATTAAAATAATGAAATTGTTGATAATTTTTAATTTGGTCATCAAATTATTATTATTATTATTATTATTATTATTATTATTGCACAATTAAGCTCAAATTATAGTCCAATTTCTTTTTTTGGGGGGTGAGGGTTGAATTGCAAGGCAAGTTACTGAAATGCAATACACGGGTAACATAGGGGACACGTTTGAATTTGTTGGTGAAGTATATTTTCATCCCCTATATTTTTTTGTTATAAGGTGACCGATCCTTTGCACTTTTCAAATATTAATTTCGATACTAAACTTCAATTTTATCATTTTTAAGTCTTTATTGGGTGAGAGGAGAGAGGCAATCACTGGAATCCAGTCTACAGAGAGAGGCGTCTTTTCAATGATTCCGGCCACCAAAACATTAGATTTTTATTCGAAATGGTTCCATATGATGAAGGGAGTTTGAATTAGATGTTTTGTTACCTTGAAAATGCCTCATAAAATAGATTTGAGCTAGAGAAGAAATTGGGTTCTAGGTTGATTCTTGGTTTTGGACTTTTTTTATGCTTTTAAAGGTTAATGATAGGTTAAACAAGGTTATAAGGGTGTTTTCTAGGTGTTTGAGGTTGAAATTTAAAGAATAAAAATCGGGCACCTTGATTTTTCGACCACCACAATGATTGAAATCTAGGTATGCCAGACAACACGTTGTCATTTTTCTCAAATTGAATTGATAGGACAATCCACATTATCTTACAAAACAAAAAGGGCTCGCATACTAGGCCTGGCCTTATTCTTTGCTTTTTTTTTAGAAATTTTTTTAAAATAATTTTTAAATTTGTATTTTACTTCTTTGTGATTTCCCCCTTATTTTTTCTCTTTTAAATAGTGATTATTTTTTTAATTATATTGGATTTTTTAAATTTTTTTAAGAGATTCGTATTATTCATTTGTAGTTTTTTTAATATTAAAAAAATAGAAATAAAAAATATTTATTTATTATGATATTTTTAATATGTACAACATTGCATAATAATTTATTTTTTTATTTTATCCAATAAAGAGCTAGATTGAAAAATTTCAAGAAAATCAATCTAACTAGCAACGAAACGCTAGTCAATTGACTAGTCAAAACCTAATTGATGTATATGATTGATCAAATTTTATGAATAAAAGTATTCAAATAAAAAAAATAAAATCAACATAGATATACAAATAGAAATATGAGAAGGTAGAAGCACTTCATATAGTAGTATCCTTATGAAAAAAGAAAAATATTAAAATAATATCAACTTGAACCTACTTTACAAAGAGTTAACTGCCGCATCAACATTCAATAACAAAACTAATGAAGGTAATTTCTTGAACAAAATACTCAAATAAGAAAATTGTGTGGGTGCTCAAATAGAAAAGATTACAAAATACAAACACTTCATATATCATTCTCTCTTCTTAGTTTTAAGGTTTTAATCTTTTATTACCTTTATAATTTTAATTTTTTTTAATTTTTAGATTTTGTTTTCAATGTAAACCATATAAAATTTAATTTTGAATTTTATATTTTTTTATAAAATAAATCATATAAGTGGTATGTAGTTTTTCTAGATACTTTTTTTTTATTGCTATTGCTTTTTATTCATTTTTATTCAATGAACTGTCTATTAATAAAAAAATATTTTATTGTGAAAATAAAAAAAATCATGAATCACCAAAGATAATTTTGATGAAAAAAATATATTTCTCATCCGTAATTATATTTATTGTCTTTCCTATTGATATCTATTTTTATTATTATATAATTAAATAAAAATTAGATTCTAAAATGTTTTTTCAAGGAAACAAGTTGTAAATATCACTAATCATTACTAATATTGCATTGTTCTTTTGCTATGGGATTTCAAAAATAGTTCATCAATCTACTAGTATTAAATATTTTATTGGATCTCTCTACTATTAAAATTTGTATTTAATAACAATGCTCTATTTATTAATGTCATGAGGACATAAAAATTGACGAATAATATTGCAACACATGGACTAAAATCAATATTTTTCTTACCAAAATTCCATTTCTTATGTAAAATATGAAATAGTTTTTACTAAAAAATAAAAAATAACATGCATGTGTATACTTTTTTCCACTAGTTTTCATTTGATAAATAGAAAAATATTTTTAAAAAATATATTTATCAATCTATAAATGGAAGTTTTTTATAAAATTATTCACATATCTTTTCCTTATAATTATTTTTGTATAAATTATGATATTAGAAAAGACATGTTCATAGGTGATGTTGTTCGGAAAAATGATTCATCACATGTCAATACTATTTGATATTTTACAATAATAATAATAATAATAATAATAATAATAACAAAGTACTACAATTATAGCTACCAGTCCTGTCTAGCAAGTTAAACCCTCCAAAATATATTATTGAAGTTAACATGATATTTATAATTCTTCATTAACATTTTTTTTTCCTGTTTTATCAGAAATTAAAAAAAAAAAAAAAGGGCAGGAGTGCAGAGAGAGAAGGATTTACGTAAAATCTCAAGGCAAAAATGGAGATCGTTCAAGAGAGAAAACAGAGAGAAAAGGGCAATTAAGGGCGTGTTTCTTAAAATTTTAATTTTTTTTATTTAAAATAATTTTTTTTATATTTTTATATTATTTTGATATGTTAATATTAAAAATAATTTTTAAAAAAATACAAAAATTATTTTAATATATTTCTAAATAAAATATATTTTAAAACATCACTGTAACAATTATAAACACATGTTAAAACGTGGATGTACCTACTGCCTACTAGCATTATTTTGACGATATGAAAGGTACAATGAGCTTGCACATACGAGACTAGTAGGGTATAGCATGGAATAGACGACTAGTCATAGAGTGACTGACCTCTTCACAATTTTTATCGCAGGCGTACTGTCCTGCACCCAATGCAAAGCCGAGGAATCCGCATTTAT
>Ga0325404_1006802_pt1 | contig 11982 bp, 9 predicted proteins | sample PopdelMetagenome_18_FD_205664 | JGI IMG/M metagenome (GOLD analysis project Ga0325404, IMG submission 205664) | Populus deltoides microbial communities from Bellville, Georgia, United States - Xylem-Control-R1 | ecosystem: Host-associated > Plants > Phyllosphere > Stem > Wood/Secondary xylem... | reverse complement strand
TATATATATATATATAAATTCATTCATTCACACACACAGCTAATAGACACCGTTCTTTCATTCTAGTCAAGCGAGGAACTTTCTTCCTCTGTTTGATTTTTTTCTAAAGAAAACACACCATTAACACACAAAAGAAAAGATGGCGTGCTCTTATCTTGGTCCTTGTTTTCTCTTAATTTGCTCTCTTCTTGCGCCTTTTGTTTCTGGGTCTCAAATTCAAAGAACTTCATTGCCTATTATATCCTTTGATGAAGGATACACCCAACTTTTTGGGGATGATAATCTGGTCATGTACAGAGATGGAAAGAGAGTCCATTTATCTCTAGATGAGAGGACAGGTTCTTATATTTTCATAATTTCTGTTTTGGCTCTATGATTCTGGTTTTTCATTTCCTTATGTGTGTGTGTTGCGTTGGCATCCATTGAGAGTTTCTTTGGGTTGTGTATATGCAGGGTCCGGATTTGTTTCTCAGGACTTATACCTACATGGATACTTCAGTGCTTCTATCAAGTTGCCAGCAGATTATACTGCTGGAGTTGTGGTTGCTTTTTATGTGAGTAACAGTGCATATTAAGATTTTTAATGTGTTTTTAAATAAATAATGGAGGTTTAATATTTGGATTCAGTTCATCATTTATCAGACCTAAATTGATGTTTTTTCTGTCTTTTCACGGGGAGTATTTGATTTATCTTTCAAGTCTTGTGCTTTCGACGTATCAAAGAAACTCAGATTGATGTTTCTTTGATTTACAGGTTTTTTTTTCATGCCAACTGTTTTCTCTGTCACGCTAACCTTGAAACTCATTCTCATGGGTTTGTTAGTTGTCCACTGATTTTATGGTTCATGTCTAAGCTCTATTTTAAGAAACTGAAAAAAATCCAATCTACCTTCATGCTTGCCATTTCTCTCCACAAAATGTTATCTTTTCTTTAAAACCTAGCAAGGAAAATAAATAATATCATTATCATGCTAATTTTCGCTGATAAATTTCAAAATTTTGATAAAAGAAAAATTAGAAAAAAACATCATGGCTGTTTCTTTTCTTAACAGATGTCAAATGGTGACATATTCGAGAAGAACCATGATGAAATTGACTTCGAGTTCTTGGGTAACATAAGAGGCAAAGATTGGAGGATCCAGACAAACATTTATGGCAATGGCAGCACTAGTGCCGGCAGAGAAGAGAGATACAGCCTCTGGTTCGATCCCTCTGATGATTTCCATCAGTATAGCATTCTCTGGACCAATTCTCAGATCATGTAAGCAACAAACCCGCTTCCCCATCTTTTTTTTTTCTTCTTGTTTTGTTTACCTGTGTGGTTTTACATGTATTATTTTTCTTGCAATTAGAGATTTTTAAAGGGTGTACTTGACCTTTTAATCAATAATGACCTCATGGTATATACGGTATGTAATTTACTGTTTTGGGGGGGTAGGATGGATGCATTTGCTGTAGGTAGAGACAAAGTTCCTTCTTTTAGGTGACTAGCACAGAAAGTTCTCTGTTCTTTTACCTTTAGGGACATGCACCTGTTTTAACAAAACCAGTCTGCCAGCTTTGGCGTGGCTAAAGTTTGGTAAACTTATTTGTTTGGTTACTGAGAAAAGTTGGATTAAATTCGAGATAAGAATCTATTTAAACATTGATGTGACGGAGCTGTATGCAACCCTGTAATTCTCAGGGAAAGACCGAAAAAGCATCCAATCTTGTCAGATATTCACAATTTTATATACCTGTTTCCTCAATTTTTCACATTTACCAATTAGAAGAAGGTATTGGTTTTCTATTTTGCATATGAACAAGTTGTGCTGATTTTGTTTTAGGAGGATTAATCCTTTTTGGTGCATTGACTACCATTCTAATTCCGTGTCTATTTCTTTTATATTTAGATTTTATGTGGACAACATTCCAATTAGAGAGGTTAAAAGAACCGAATCTATGGGAGCAGATTTCCCTTCCAAGCCAATGTCTTTGTATGCAACGATATGGGATGGGTCTGATTGGGCTACTAATGGAGGCAAATATAGAGTGAATTACAAATACGCCCCTTATGTCGCTGAATTTTCTGACCTTGTTCTGCACGGGTGTGCTGTCGATCCTGTTGAGCAGTTTCCAAGATGCGATAATACAGAGAGTTCTCAGGCGATCCCCACCGGTGTCACACCAGTGCAAAGAATTAAGATGGAGAGCTTTAGGGCCAAGTTTATGACATATTCTTATTGCTATGATCGGGTTCGGTACAGGGCTCCCCCATCAGAGTGTGTGATCAATACCAAAGAAGCAGACCGACTCAAATCTTACGATCCTGTTACTTTTGGCGGAGGCCGGCGCCACCACGGGAAGCGACACCACCGTAGTCGGTCAAGTCATGCTGAAGTCATTTCCATTTAAGAAATATGCAATGGTGGCATTGTAGTGTGATGGATGGGAGTTAATGTTGTCATCTTAATCTTAGTGCATTTATGCTATTATGATTTAGCTGGGCTCATTTGTTTTTGTTGTGAATAGAGAAAAAAGAGCATAGATTCTTATATGGTCGATGGTGGGTGGTTGGGCGAGGATGTGTATAGTTCTTCATACCTTTAGTTTTCCAGTTGTTCATCTCATCATTGATGTTGTCTCTTGGCTTTACAAATTGAATTTGGTAATGATTTTTTCTGTACTCTTGACACGCTCTAACGGGTTAAATAAATTCTTAGTATATGGAGTCCCTCTGTGTGTTGGTATGGGTTTTGGCTGTGTTTTTGCACTGAAATGGATGTTGTCAGCAAGCATCTTGTCTGTTGTCTAATATTTTATTCTAATTCTCCTTTTGTTTGATCCAAGTGAGGAAAAAACCATCTGCTGATCAGTATACCCAGGACATGTCTTTAAAGTTTAAAGGTCAAGAGCTCGGGCCCCCTGGTCTGTCTACACGTCTCTTAGTATTTTAAAGGTCAGACTTGTCATCTTCGGAGGACATTTTGTCAATGGTTAGCTGGAATCCAAAGTCGGTTTAGATGTGACAACTGGTGAAGGCAACGCTGCTGCAAATGGCAGAATGTTGGACTTGTATAGCTCACAGGTTCTGTTCTCAACGGTTTTTTCTTTGAAATTCCTCAAATATTATTTCAATGTATTATGAAAATTATGTTTTAAAAAAAATTATTTTTTTATATATTTAAATTATTTTGATATGTTAATGTTAAAAATAATTTTTAAAAAATAAAATAATTTTATTTTAATACATTTCTAATTAAAAAAACACCTTAAACTACTACCACTATTATAATCTCAAAAACTCCTAAAATCTCAAAAACTCCTAAATAAATACAATAATACATCTAGAGAACATTTTTCAAGAACACTGTATCATTCGTGAAAAGTGAAGAAAGATCGGTGCGTGACAATTGACGAATTTAGATTTTTCTTCTCCGAATACCAAAAAAGAGACTCAATTTCCTCTCTGGTCAATTTTTGGCAGACGAGAAGTCGAAGGAGAGAAGATTGAAGGATAGGGAGAGAGCCCGATCAAGACAAACAGCATCAAGGATTTCTTTGAGCCACTTTGGAGTGTTTTTCCATTCAAAACTTCATATGATAGGATCCCACCTGGCCTCGCAATTAGTTGTTCTGTGACTCTTTAATTGGATGCCTTAAAGCAGCAAAGGTTGTTGATACTTACTTCATTCTAAGGTTAATGTACCGTATTAATATATTAGAAAGCAAACCCCAAAAGAGAAGATAAGGCTGACCAGATTGGTAGATTAGACTAGGAAAACAATTAGGGCACTGGCTTTATTGCTTTAATTCTATCGTGTAATGTTTTTTTTTTTTTAAAGTAATTTTTTTTGAAGATATATTAAAATATATTTTTAAAAACTTTTAATATTAATATATCAAAATCATTAAAAAATACTAAAATAAATTTAATTTAATAATTTTTTAAAGTGAAATATACTTTTAAAACGCAACAAGAAAACAAAACAATTGTTTTTTCCATTAATCTTCTCTCTTTTGTTTTTCCTTTTTTATTCTTTAGGATAAAGATTTAGATTTGATTTGTATTGGAAGCTTCTCTTAATTTTACTACAATGTACAGTTCATTTAATAAGATTTTGATGTTTCTTTACTAAACTATGGTGATTTTCTCTTGCTTTTTGACGGTTTAAAACAATTCTAGAGGAAGAAATCTTTCACCCATATGATGCAACTCATTCCCTTATTAATCTACACGGTTGATTGGTGGTGCTTAGAAATCTCATCATTGTTTTTGTCATGGAGTTCTATTGAGCTTCTGAACCAGTTGATGAAAAAATCAATCAGGTAAGTTGTGGTGTAATTGTAACCAACTTGAGATTTGTATAAAAAATTTCGAGTTTGAGTTTGAGTTAGAATGTATATTTTTTATAAGAGTCTGGAATAACCAGGATTTTACTTATTCATTTGAATTTATAAGTTACGCTTTTCAGAGGGTGGAGTTTCCTCAAATCCAAAAACAAAATAAACAGTTCATGAAAAAATCAAATGCTATCATCAGCAGCAGGGCAATATATTTCAATCTTAATTTTTTTGTATTATCATGGTATAAAAACAGTGATGTATTTGTTTAACTTAAATCATTAATAAAGTCAAATGTTTTTTTTATCAAAAAAGAATTGTAAAATATATTACTACAATTTGTTTGTGAAATTTTATAATTTCTTAGACACCACAGTACACTCTGTTCAAATAAAAAATAAAATCAACAGGGAAATAAGGTATAGAATGCCAAATTGATGCAAGGTGATCGTATCCAAGATTACGAGACAATGTTTGCTGAAGTATCATTTTGCTGACTTCGGGGAATCTCTTGATTTATCATAAACTTTGTAGGAACGGATAGATCATTTTCTCATAAACTCGAAGGCATGTCCGTCAGATGCAGAGATCATCTGGGAATGTAGTGTAAATTGTGTTTTACAAAAGAATATATTTTTTTTATTTTGTTTAATTTTTTTTATATTTTTAGATTTGATGTGTTGATATAAAAAATAATTTTAAAAAAATAAAAAAATTATTTTAATACATTTCTAGATAAAAAACATCTAATACTACACTCACAAACACACCCGCAGCCTCACTCGTTTCACTCCAAGAATATTAATTGACCCATGAATCTTTTCTAATTCTTTTTAAGACAGAATGGCACCAAAACTGCTGCAAGATTACTAGCTTCGTTGCCGATGGTATCATCACTGCAAACTAATGGCATTGGACTCAAGAAAGGCATCCCATAAAGTGGGTTTAAACTTTGAAGTACAGATTTGTGGGAAATTGTTTTAACAAAGAATAAAGGATTGAAAGGCATATTATAAAACTTGTGCAATCTATAATCAAGGATTGGTTCTAACTACAATTATTATATATTTTTTTAGTGATATAAGTTATTTTTAGATTTGGTTTTTATTAAATAAAAATACCTATTTATTTTTAACAGTTTTTCATATAAACTATTAACAAATCAATTGGTATATTTATTAAAACAAGAATTATTATTTTTTACGGTTTTCCCATGATTTGAAGATACGGGGAGCATACCTCCACGTATCAGTAAGCTGGGATTCCAAAGGTTGGGTATAGAGAAGGAGACAGTAACAGCAAGCAATAAGACTTTAGCCTTTCGCTTTAAAAGTTCAGTTGCAAGGAAAAGATCCATGGCCATAATGAAAAAGCTAGAGACGTGGTTTTTATGAAAGTCTTTGATGCCTCTAACCACAGAGGTTTTGATATCGCTGTCACAGCTGGAAAATGATAACCAGCTTCACAAAAAACATCACAAGCACTCATCACCTTTTCTTTTCCTCAAAAATTCATGTGGGAAGGAGAGCATTTGAATAAAAGTTGTTTTCTTGCTTATCTGACCCTCCGATGTCGCATGGCTGGCCAGCTCGGACCTGGATGAATCATAAATAAAATCTGAGTCAATTTACTCGCACAGTTCCTGCCACACTTGCCTACTAATTTTTGTAATTAACTAAACGATCTTGACCACAAGATTTTTAGTCTCATCAAAAGCACCTTTTCTATCAATCATAGAAATCATGTGTGGTGGCTGTAAATTGTTACAAATTATATGATCGCCTTTCTAGTCTAGGTCGGGAAATGATATTATCAATCGGCTCCTACTTTAAGCTTAAGAAATAATACTTTTTATGTTCATGATTTTGTCACTAGCTTCTGCTGGGAAATATTTTCTGGTGTAAACTTGACTCAGAAAATGGTTTCCCACTCCTTAACTGTTTCTCTTATTTCTGCTGTCAGAATGGTTTGCGAACTCTTCATGCCAGTATTGCTGAACAAAATTTGGAAAAGTAAATTCCATTATATATTAAATGCTATTTATTAGTTTGAAATAGGAAAAAAAATTGTCAATTTTTCAGAAACTACTACTGATCAAGGAAAAACGAGCATTCAACACTGCTCTGCCCCTCTTTGTATTCAATCGTGGTGCATTTGATCGTTTATTTATTTATTTATTTTTATACAGGGTTAGAAGCTTAGAAAGGTCTCGAGGAAAACTATATGGCTTTAGTGAATATTATGAGTGTGAATGACTAGGTTACTTGAAAAACCTTGGTTGGAAGAGGTCTTCCTAGGCCGCTTCATTCTCCATCGATGGGCCTTGTCATCTTGCTCAAGAGGCCTTTGTATATTGTTTGGAATGAATGCATCAATGGGCCTGACCATTTTGTGTACGGAAAGGTTTTAATTAGAGGAACAAAATTAATTAAAAATCCAAATCTATAATTACATTAATAACAATCCGTTCATCCTCCTCTCATATTTTTTTTTCTAAAAACATATTATATATCCTACAGTTGGGTACGCGGTTACCTTAAATTTCATATTTTTTTATATATTTTTAAATTATTTTAATATATTAATATTAAAAATAATTTTTAAAAAATAAAAAAATATCATTTAAATATATTTCTAAATAAAAAACACTCGTCTCACAATCCCAAACCCAAACAATTTTTAAAACATTTGATTCTCACGTCATCCTCTTCTACCGTTCGAGCAAGGGATGATTTCGACCACAACATACCTCTCGGTGAGTCATCCTGGAGCTCTAGGGTTCAAGTTCAAGCCAATCGAAGAAATGCCTGATGATTTCATTGTTTCCCTTGTGGAACAAGGCCGTCTCTCTTCATTCAGTTTGGCTATAAACTTGTCAAGACATGATATACTGATCTTTGTTACTAAATCTTGAACTCAACTTCAGATTCAATTTAAATCTTTCATTCAGAAAAACAAAATCCGAAACAACTTTTCCTTTATATTTTTAAAGTTTTTTTTAAGTGCCGATTCAATTGTCAATTTTAAGTTCGAAGGATAATTTTTTCCTTCTCTCCAGTTGCTACAAATAAAAAAAATGTCTATCCCCATGGGATTAAAGGTAGCTTCGATGATGTAAGTCCAGTCCAACCCAAAAACATAAGCCCTCAAACAACGCCTGTTGTTTTCTTGCAAGCAGAAGCAGCAGCATTCATGAGACACATAGAGAAGGAAACCAGTCCACCTTCGCCTTTCTCTCCACCTACAACGGAAAACATAGAAAGCAATCGCCTCTTGTATTCCTCTCTTTATTTTTCTCCCTTTCCTTCAGGTCTGGTCTAAGTACGCTGCGTTAGAAGACGACAAGTGTGCTCTAAAATTAGAGATGGGAGTCCTGTATCTGATTTATCAATCATGCAGGTAATCTTCCCCTTTTTTGTTGCACGATGGTGATTAATATGGGTAATTCAGAAATGTTTTGTTGGCTTGGTGTGTTTTCTGTAAAGGGCTGAGTGTGCTTTGCTAATGACGTAGCTTGTCCTCCTCCTATTTCTCCCTGGTTTATAATGAAGCTGGCGATAATCCATCTTTTCGTGTCGTTCTTGCTGTTTCTGTTGATAGTTCATGTCAATTTTTGGATAGGTTTTGGTTGCTCAAGATTCTCACGAATGAGTTGTCTAGATACAGATCACAGATTAATAATAATAGGCAGTTTAATTCAATATATTTGCGTTTTACCTGATTATCTGCGTTCTAACAGGTCCACACAACTCACAAGAAAGTTCAGCTCTGATAGAATTTTGAACACATATACTAGATTGACCATGCTATTGTATCCTATTTCCTACAAGAAGCCGCCTTAATTAGTGTGAAGGTACTCGTACTAAATGTTCCAATATGATATGGTACCTGCATATTCCTCCACGATGCTTACTATTGTGAATAACTCCTTTGCAGAGACTAGTTCACTCCATGTTTGAGCACAACATGTCTACAATTTCTGTTCTTTAGCAGTGTTAATCACTCTTGATTGAATTGAACACCTCCTTAGGCAGACCGACCCCAGTTGCCATCCCAAGTTATCTAGAACAGCAGTTGGTTCTTGTGGTAATTCAAATTCGATCATCCTTCTCGCTGTCAAGTTTAAACGTTATGAATTCATGTTTTGATGTTTAGCAAGGCTGGTTAATGATCTTTGTTGTGTGATTTTTACACCCTTTTTACCTTCCTATTTCAAATTCAAAATCAACAAATTAATCTGATTAAAAAAGCACGGCTTATTTCAACCATCAATACAAGGGAAATTAACGGGAAAATATCCTAAACGAAACTTCATATACCTGTGGGTATGTGGGGAGAGGAGTAACCTGAATCATGCTCTCACCGTGGACGAAACAAGCTTAAAATTTCAATAATAAAGGGAGAAAAAAACCCAATAATGCTAAAGTTTATTGATTATTTATATCAGTACTTGCATTAAGCTAGTCATATTCAATAACAAGTCTTTGGAAACAGATCTCTATCAGCAGTAGGTTCCAAAACTAAGTGTAGAACTCCACAAAAGAGGCAAACCAGAATGAATCCCTCTCGTGGGACTTCGTGATCACATGGGTGTGCGTGTGCGAGAGCTAATTCAATCTTGAAGGTTCTTTTTCCCAATAAAGAGGGGACTCCTTATGCTGATTTGACGCATTCTTGCAACAAGCCACTTGCTATTTGCTTCGATCAGAGAAAAAATTGTGCATGAAAAATAAATAAATGCCAGTCCAAAAGCTACACATCAAGTACAAAAAAATAAGTACTGGTTTAAAACCCACACAGTAAGAATATGGAAGAAACAGAACTACCAGCCCAAAGGTCCACTGTTTCTGCTGCTTCCTGTTTTTTTACCTTTTATTCACTGTATATCTTGATTCTTGACATGCTTCTAGTTCTCAGATTCAGCCTCTTTTCTCTCTACCATTTTGATGAAATTCCTAACAATTGTCTTGCCTTAAGATGTTATGATGCTTTCTGGATGGAACTGCACCCCCTGCAAAAATTTCAAACATTTTCAATAGCATCTTATAAAGACCTTACTACCTGTAAGAGCAATAGAAAGAAAGTCGATGGACCCATGTAACCAATTGAAATAAAGAAATCATCAGTCATCAGCAAGTCCAAGGACAAACACATCTTGGAATAGTCCATCGTATATTTCTTTTTTTTCTAGAACCCCAGCATGTTTTTTCTCCATGTGGCTGAGTGTACCTGGATTTTGGCATATTAATACAACAATCTGAAAGGGGCACCTCTGTGTTTCACCGTATGTTGTTTTCTAACCACCATTCGAGACCCCTAGTTTGTAAGATCCTAGCAACATCAATTTTGGTATACTCGTGACATAATAGACCATGCACTGATCAAGAAAACAACATTTATAAATCATATAAGCCTGTAGAACAAGTTGGGGAAGGAACACCACCGACAGGTTGCAAAATGATCTAGGAATACTGATCACAAGAAGGTTTCTGGGCAATCCGATGAGTGATTATAATCATACAGCTTGATAGATTGAACATTAACACGGGTCATTTCTAAAATAACAGCTGTCAACTGGTAATTCACAAATAGCTTGAAAGACATATCCCATAAAATAAAATCTCCATTTTTCTTCACCAAATTGATCTTAAGCCTTCACGTGGGTAATATCAAGGAATGACTGAAACCATAATTTTTTTCCCCTCAAATTTGAGAGTAAAGGAAAAAAAGCGCCATCATGTTAAAGTAAGAGCTATGACTATGAAAGTCCATTAATTCATGTTAGAGAGCAATTTTCTTGCCCTCGCTAGTACTATGTTTTTCCTTGAAGAAAGGTGGGGGCGAAAGGAAAACAGTTATTAGAATGTTTCACTCTAAATATTTCAAATTTCTTCTTTTTTTTTTGGCAGATGAAGCCACGAGTCTATATGCAAGACTTTCAAGTGAAGAAGACAGATCACAACAAATTTCGTGCTACTCTACATCTAAGCAAGCAAATATGGATGCCGAGCTCAGACCTGTCAAGTAATTGTATGAAGGGCAATTTACCAATAAGTGGATAACAAATGAATTTATTACCTGCAGATGCTTATATTTTCGATGGCGAGCAGCCATTATGAGGCCATCCTCAGTCCATGCTGTAACCTCTAGTTCTTCACCAGGGAAACTCTCTTTTTCAATCACAAGGCTATGGTATTTTCCAGCAGTGAAAGGACTGCAAAAGGTATACAGATATCGAGGCAAACCATTACCATATACGGACACAATCAAGATGAAATTGAATAGAGAGAAACTTATGGCAAATCATGGCACGTATATTAATAGAATTTCATGCTTTACCAATTTGTTTTCCCTCGGAATTGTCTATAGTGAGAAAAAAAGTTATTCAAGCGTAAATTCTGGTATAGCATATTAGCTGGCTAAACAGTTCCCAGATATTATTTTTCTACAAACATAGAGGAAAGCTGATGAAAAATTCTATCTTTGGAAAGTCCTCGTAAAGGGTGTCGTATCTGTCGTTCAAGTAATCCTTGAACACCTCGGGCAAAAAAATCAGTTTCTACCACAACCCTCTCTTGTCCTCCTAATTATTAATTACTCACCACTGATGTTAATTGATCGGGCTATAAAGTCTATTTACGAAGAAAAAATCGTTTGAGATGGGTTAAATAATAATATCCATTTATAATTTAATGTAAAAAATAAAATAAAGTTGAGGTTTTTAAAAATATAAATTCGCTTAAAATTTTTATGAGATAAATCTTCCTCTAAATAAAATAAATTTATTTATTTTTATAAATAAAAAACACGCTATTTTAATTTTTATAAAATTAATATTTAAAAATCAATTATATATGAGACAATATAAAAACACAGAAAATATTTAATTAACCTAATATTTCCTACAAAAGAAGAGTTGAGGAGTTGAATACATGTTGCTAAAACGCTAATTCTCAATTCTGCCCATCTCCCTTCCTTTGAACGCTCCGTTCAAATTTCAAAATCGCTGCTATTACTTATTACTTATTAGTAATGAAAAGAAAACATCAAACAGTTGATGGGAGTGAAGGATGGATGCATGGAGAGATGCGAGAGGGGAGAATCAAGAATCGCATACCAATGTGTAACTTCTCGGAGAGAGCATGTGAGACAGCGCACTCAGGCGAAGCGCGAAATGGATGGATGGGAGGAACGAGCAACGCCGAGAGCTGTTTCGGTCAAGCCAGGATGGAAGCGATTCAAAGTGAATAGATATAAGACGGAAGGAAAAAATAAAACCCTCTCCCTGCTCATTTTTTTTCTGGAGCGGAGCAGCGATTGCTTTCTTTAAGCTACATCGATCTGCAAAGGTCCTTCAATAATGAAATTAAGTGGTTGATGGGAAAAGCAAAGGAGGAGATACAGATCCATCGTCCGTACAAGACGTGGCAAATATAGAAACAGAAATTTGAGTCCATCCTTCGATCTAATCTAGCCTGCAATGCATGCATGATGATGGCTGCAGGATAGCTAATGTTAATTTTTTTGCCCCTTCTATCTGAACAGCTAGACTAGTGCTGATTCATGAACCGTACCATGCATTCTATAGCCGGAAAAGAAAAAATGGTAGGTAAATATATTTCTGTGCTCATATAATTCTTACTGTATTAAAACATTTAA
>Ga0325404_1006800_pt1 | contig 11983 bp, 8 predicted proteins | sample PopdelMetagenome_18_FD_205664 | JGI IMG/M metagenome (GOLD analysis project Ga0325404, IMG submission 205664) | Populus deltoides microbial communities from Bellville, Georgia, United States - Xylem-Control-R1 | ecosystem: Host-associated > Plants > Phyllosphere > Stem > Wood/Secondary xylem... | reverse complement strand
TGAATAAGCGCCTGTAGCTCAGTGGATAGAGCGTCTGTTTCCTAAGCAGAAGGTCATAGGTTCGACCCCTATCTGGCGCGATAAAAGTCATAAATGTTGTTATTTTTAATGAATTTGGTTCTTGCTGCACCTGACTACCTGAGAGAGTTAGGTTGACTAATTAATTGCACATCTTTACGTGATCAACCTAACAGAGACTCCATCTTCTTCTTTTTTTCTTGAATGAAATTTCCATGCCAATTCCGCTTATATAATAATAATAATAATATATTGATTTCCTAATGCCCTCTAAATGATCATCCTGTTCCTCTTCCGACTCTGAACTGCTGCCCATCACCTTTACTTATATCTCAGCAGAACCGTATAATCCTTTATATCCCTGCACTCAGTCTCCATTGCTTTCTGTGAAACTTCAAGGCCTTAATCTCCTTGAATATATCCATCTTTAACAAAAATGTCCATTGTTGCAGAAGCACCTGGATACCTCCAAGTCTTTTCTGATGGTTCTGTAAAACGGTTTGCCTCAGAAACAGTCCCTGACTCAGCGGAATCATATTCGGACGAGTTCAACTTCAAGGATGTGGTGATTGACTCATCGAAGCCAATAGCCGCGAGGTTGTTCGTTCCTGATACTCAAGGGTCTGTGAGTCAGCTTCCAGTTGTGGTTTATTTTCATGGTGGTGGCTTTTGTATTTGCTCAACCACCTGGCTTGGATTCCATCACTTCCTTGGAGACTTCTCCGTTGCATCCCAGTCCATTGTCCTTGCCGTTGACTATCGTTTGGCACCGGAGAATCGCCTTCCGATTGCTTACGATGATTGTTTCCGCTCACTTGAATGGCTAAGCAACAATGTGAGTTCTGAACCTTGGCTTAAGCAGGCTGATCTCTGTCGAGTGTTTCTATCCGGAGACAGTGCTGGAGGGAACATTACACACCAGGTTGCTATCAGGGCAGTAAGGAGTAAAATTTATCAGGTTGAAATCAAAGGATTGATGTTGATTCATCCTTATTTTGGAAGTGAGAAAAGGACTAAGAAAGAGATGTCTGAAGGGGCACCAGGAGACGTGGCGATGAATGACATGTTCTGGGGTCTAAGTATACCAGAAGGGTCTAACCGCGATTACTTTGGATGTAACTTCGAGATGCAAGATGTATCTGCAGCTGAATGGAGTGCTTTTCCAGCAGTGGCGGTTTATGTGGCTGGCTTGGATTTCTTGAATGAAAGGGGAGTGATGTATGCACAGTTTCTGGCAAAGAAAGGGGTGAAAGAAGTGACACTGGTGGAAGCTGAGGGGCAAGATCATGTCTTTCATGTATTTTATCCCAAATCTGAGGCAACTCTCGTTCTTCAACAACAGATGAGTGAGTTTATGAAGATCCATTAGCATCTCAGGAGTCTTTCATATAGATCACAGGTGCCTGCTTCCAGTTTGCTAAATCATAGAAATTGACAAAATGTTAGTAGGAAGGATCTCTAGCTCTGATATTATAATAAAAAAAGAGTGAAATAAATATTCTCAATGAAGTGCATATCCACAAATGGTTTATCAGAGTTTCTTCATAAGGGCTGATGGTGATAGGAGTCACAACACAGAACATCTTGAACCTTTTATTGCCATAGCGAATGGTAGAAACCTCCATTTCCTGCCATAACTAACTGATCTTTCAGACTTTGTATTACTGGCTTTTATTCAGAGAAAATATTAAAATAAAACAGATTGCTCAAGCGCATCAGCAATTTTGAAGAAACACCAGAAGATTAAGTTGGCCAATTGCCCTTTATTTTTTCTGAACAGTTTATTAAAAATTCTCAGGTCTTGCAGTCTTAACCTCAAAGAAAAGCATGATCATGATTCATGAATTTTGGCTCTTGTAAATCCTGAGATGGCTGGTTCGTTTAGATGACCAACCTAACATTTTTTGGTGTTAGTAATCATGGCATCTTCCAGTCAGCTTTGCCCATCATGTTATCAGGTTATATAACATTGGTTTTCTGATTAATCAATGCATTGCCCCTTTAAATGATCATCCTATTCCTCTTGACTCTGACCTTGCACATTGCCACTACTCATCAGCATAGCCATATGATCCTTTATATCCTTACACTATATTCTCCATTGCTTTGTGTGAGATATCAGGGCCTTAATCACCTTCATTTTGTTAACCAAAATGTCTATAGTTGCAGAGATACCTGGCTTCCTGCAAGTCTTTTCTGATGGGTTGGTAAAACGGTTTGCCCCAGGAATAGTGCCTGCCTCATCCAAATCATATTCCAACGGATTCAAGTTCAAAGATGTGACCATTGACTCATCTAAGAAAATAACTGCAAGATTGTCCCTTCCTGATACTCCTGATTCCATGATTCAGCTTCCGGTTGTGGTTCATTTTCATGGAGGTTGCTTTTGCTTTTGCTCAACCACATGGCTTGGGTTCAATCACTTCCCTGGAGATTTATCTGTGGCGTCTCAGTCCATTGTCCTCTCTGTTGACTATCGTTTGGCACCGGAGAATCGCCTTCCGATTGGTTATGATGATTGTTTCAGCTCACTTGAATGACTATGTAACAATGCGAGCTCTGACCGTTGGCTTATTAAGCAGGCTGATCTTTCTCCGATTGTTTCTTCCTGGAGATGGTGCTGGATGAAACATAACACGCCAGGTTGCAATCAGAACAATGAGGAGAGGAGACTGTCATATTAAAACCAAAGGATAGGTGCTGATTCATCCTTGTTTCGGGAGTGAGAAAAGGACTAAGAAAGAGAAGACGTGTCGATGAATGATATGTTTTGGGGTCTAAAGCATACCAGAATGATCAAACCATGACTACTTTGGCTGTAATTTTGAGATTCTGCAAGATGTATCAGCAGGTGAATGGAGTGAGTTTCCAGCGGTTGTAGTTTCTGTGACTGGCTTGGATTTCTTGAACGAAAGGGGAGTGATGCATGCACAGTTTTTGGCAAGAACAGGGGTGAAAGAAGTGAAATTGGTTGAAGCTGGATGGCAATGAATGCCTTTCATGTGCTCTATCCTGAATCTGAGGCAACTCCTTCTCTCCAACAACAGAGGAGCGAGTTCATGAGGAGCCATTAGCATCTCAGATGGTGTGACAGATCATATTTGCATGCTGCCACCAGCTAGTACGCAAAAATACTAGTCTTGTTTGGATTTGGTAGCCATGTGATGAAGGATTCTCTAGTACTGCCATCGCAATAAATATTCAGATATATTGTGAAGTTCCACCTGCTACAGTGAAAGGTAGAAATCTCAACTCCTTCCATTACCGACTGATCTGTCTGGTTTTGTACATCAGCAGTATCAAGAAATATCACAGTATCTTATGCAAATTAATAACCACTGACATCAATACAGAATAACATGATATCTGCATTATCGTTATATACTGTTGAACCTATACAGAAACAGTCAGGGAGCCCATATTGGATCTTGTGTTTATCCATTTGAACAGATTAAACACATGACTGGCTGCAATTAAATGAATATCTCCATCCAATTGTATCATACAGATGCTTCTACTCATCAAAAGTGCTCATGAAACCACCGATGAATCCGGCTCCATTGCAATTCCCACACAGCATTTCCTTTCTGCCCCTGCAAGATAATAAATAAGAAGTGATTCATGTGTGCCGCAGTCCACAAGATCAAGTACTAATTAAACTCTGTGGTCCTTGGCCTGCGATGAGTACTTACCCACAAAGCCAACATGAGTCACCAGCTTTAAATCGGCCATTGAAAAGATCAGCAGAGTTCACTCCACTACCTTTGCACTGAGAGCACAGAACAGCACCTGGTAATTGGACAACGAAACAAAACTCTAAATCAGTAGCCGCATTTTCTATCACGTTTCTAAGATGGGCTGATTGACTTTAGTTAGCTTACCATTTCCATCACAGTCAGCACAAATCATACTATTCGGCTTCGTGTTTCGATTACCTGGAGCAGCCTATCATCACACTAACAATCAGATTAGCCTATATTTAGCATGTGGTGTACCGTTAAAGAAAATTAATGCAACAATGAACATTTATATGCTCTTGCAAGTCTGAATACTCCACCATTGGAGCTCAGAGAGTCATAATATAAGCAAGACTTATGATTTTAAACAGGAAGAGTGACATGAACTCTGACCTTAACTCTAACACAGCAACGTCTAGCAGTTGAAGAGTTGTGAAAAAAATCATGGACCCCAAGAATCTTAATTTCTTGCATACCAGAATCGGTTCCATGTATTCCTGTGAAACAAGATTCAGAATGGATATATAACGTTATACTTGAAGAACATGTCGTATATGGATGTTTGAGACAGTTACCTGAATCTTGTTGCTTGGCTCTAATTGGAAGAACAAATGGTGAGCATGAAGCCATGACCAATGAAGACAGTTTTGGCAGTGGTTGGCAATCATGAGGATTAGATCGTGAATAAATGGGCTTCTTGTAGTCTTGGTGGGTTGGGCTATTTTGAATTCAAAATTAGCTTCCACGTGAATTTGTTTTTAGAAATAAAGGATAATATTTTTAAAGGATTAAGAAAATCTAGAACCCGGTTTATTGATTTAAAAGAGTTCAATAATTTTAATTAATTTAAAAAACTAATGATAATAAAAAAAATCCAAAAAAAATAATGACTAAAATAAAATAAAAAATGCTTGTTAATATTATAAAAAAAAATACTCTCTAAATATATTAAAAAGATCTCAATGATCTTGTTTAATAACAAAAAAAAAATTAAATAGAAATGAGATAATTTTATAAAAAAATACTCTCTAAAATCTAAATATCTTAAAAAGATCTCAATGATCTTGTTTAATAACAAAAAAAAAATTAAATAGAAATGAGATAATTTTATAAAAAAATACTCTCTAAAATCTAAATATCTTAAAAAGATCTCAATGATCTTGTTTAATAACAAAAAAAAAATTAAATAAAAATGAGATAATTTTATAAAAGAATAAAATAAAATTTAAAATTTAATTATTAGCAAAGCAAATGTTGGAGGACTAACTAGAAAAATAATTAAATTTGAAAATAAGTAAAAAAAACCTAACTCGAGTTTTTTTGGCATAAGGGTTATACAATTTATAAATCATAAGATGTAAAGTTTAATTTTAAAAATTATGGATCAAAGTAATTTTGTTTTTAAATGAAAAATTAAGACCACTCTCACCCAAAAAAGAAAAGAAAAATCCTTTTGAATTTTAAAAGAATACTCTTATGGCCACTCTTACCACATATAGGCATATAAATGATCATTCAATATAATATAGCTACCTTTATAATTAAGAGGATGCTGAAAGGGAAAAATTTTACCTAGAAAGAAAAATAATTGGAATATCCAATGATTAAAAAACAAAATAAAATAACAAATTTATAGTCCACTTCTTAGGGTGCATTTAATAAATGAATAGCATTTGTTAATATCTTCGAAACAAATACATAATATTCTTCAAAACATTCACTTCATTTAAAGATATTAAAAATCAATATAGATTCTTGAGTTTTTTTTTTATTTATAAAAAAACAACAATAATTGAATCTTGAAATAATATTATAATATATATATATAATTCCACAACAATACTAAAAATAATTAAAATATTATTTTAAATTCAAACCATAATTGATGAAATAATCTATATTTTATATAGACTTAGTACTGTGTTGTTGGATGTTGTTTTTCAAAGATATTTTTTATTTAAAAATATATTAAATAATTTTTTAATATTTTTTTGATATCATCATATTAAAATTACTAAAATATACTTAAAAAAATATTAATTTAATATTTTAAAATACAGGTATAAACGTAAAAATAGACTTTGCCATATAAATTGCATTAAAACCCAATCTTGGCTAAAGAAAAAAAAGAGGAAAAGCAAGTGTAAAAGATAAGTTGGAAAAACAAAAAGCTCAATCGAAATTAATGACGAACCACAGGGCCATTAATGTCAACTCCAACAAAATATCTCCCTGCCTCCCTCTCTCTCTCACACACCCTCTTTACTATAAAAGTCATTCACTCACAAAGCCTTAAACCTCTATCTTGTTGAGCTCTACGCTACGGGCCTTTGCTCTCTCTCTTTCTATCTCTCTTAAAAAAGTATTTTCTTTAAATTTCTCGCTAACCATTTTACTTTGCAGCAAACCCTAACCCTAAGCCCCCAAACCCCGTCTTCATTTTACTTTCGCAGGTATTCCCCCTTTCTCTCTCCAATTCACAACTCAATTTCACTGCAAAACCCTAATTTATTAGATCTATATTCGTTTTCGTTAAAAAACCCTAATTTCATTCACACTAATTTCGAGATCTGTGTTTGTTTGTTGTAGAAATCATGGGTGAAACAAGAGACAGCGATGCTTACGAGGAGGAGCTTCTCGACTACGAAGAAGAAGATGACAAAGCACCTGACTCCGTCGGAGCTAAAGTTAACGGCGAAGCCGTTAAGAAGTGAGTATTTTTTTTGTGTGTTGAAAGGCTGGATTTTTATAAATTTTGATGGAGATTGATAGATCAGTTGTCCAAGCTTGTGTCTTGTAGTTTTGTTTGTGTTTTTATTTACGTTGGTGTTTTATTTTTTGGTGTACAGGGGATATGTTGGAATTCACAGTTCGGGATTCAGAGACTTCCTTTTGAAGCCAGAGCTTCTTCGGTCCATTGTTGACTCGGGTTTTGAGCATCCTTCTGAAGGTAATCTATTGCTATGCTCTTCTGATTTTCTCAGTTTTTACTTTAGTATTGTCTTTAATGTACAAGTTTTACTTCTTCTAAGGGATTTGTGTTGAAATAGTGTTTTTTAGCCGTGCTAATAAACTTTGACTGTCTGCCCAAAAAAGTATACAGTATCCAATGACATCATGCATATTAATATATAAATTTGAGTGGCATGCATGGCTCCATTTTTTTATTTTTATGCTTTTATCTGAATGCGCTAGCACTTTTATTAACTGAATTTGTACCTTTCCCATGTTCGTTGATGTCTTTTTTACACCCTTAAATCATTGTGGTGTTTAACTTTTCAGGTAATATACAATTATCACAATCTTGATTTTGGAGCTGTATTCTTCTATGGTAAACCCTTTCAATTAAAGGATCAGAGAGGTTATGTTTTACTTACCAAGGGTTCCTTCCGTACAATTTTCTTTGGTAATTCATCAGTGCAACATGAGTGTATTCCCCAAGCCATCTTGGGAATGGATGTCATCTGCCAAGCTAAATCTGGAATGGGAAAGACTGCTGTTTTTGTTCTGTCTACTCTTCAGCAAATTGAGCCTACCTCTGGACAAGTTATTGCCCTTGTTCTATGTCACACTAGAGAGTTGGCTTACCAGGTAATTTTAAAGTAACAAACTTGACTTCCCATTTACTTATTTTACTTTTGCTCCGTGTTGCAATGCATGTTTCCTCATTTTTTTACTATTTTTTACTTAATAGATCTGTCACGAGTTTGAGAGGTTCAGTACTTACTTGCCCGATACAAAGGTTGCTGTTTTCTATGGTGGTGTCAATGTCAAAACTCACAAAGATCTACTGAAAAATGAATGCCCTCATGTTGTTGTTGGAACTCCTGGAAGAATTCTGGCACTGGCCAGAGATAAAGACCTTTCTTTGAAGAATGTCAGGCATTTTATCCTTGATGAATGTGACAAAATGCTGGAATCACTCGGTATGTTTTTATCATAAAATCTTGGCCCAGAGGTCCTTTTTTCTCCATCTTAATTTGATATTAATGTATTAATCATGCATATTCCTTATTTCTTTGTATAATTGATATTTTCTGCAGACATGAGGAGAGATGTTCAGGAGATCTTCAAGTTGACTCCTCATGATAAGCAAGTTATGATGTTTTCTGCAACACTCAGCAAAGAAATCCGCCCAGTTTGCAAAAAATTCATGCAAGATGTAATGTCCTATGGCCAGTTCTACTTGAATTTAGAAGTCTTTTCTTTTTAATATTGCCAGATGTCTCTGCGAGTCTTCTATAGATATTTAAGATTCAGTTCTCCATCAGGAATAGTGGTGATAAGTGGTCACTGTGAGGAAATTGTATTTTGTTGGGTCGGGAATCACAAGCCTCAAGTTCGTGGCAGGTGCCAAAGTGGGGTGTGGTTGTGTCTCTCTTTTTTTTAATTTTTAATTTTTTTTTTACCTCTGCTAGGATGTGCCCCTTTTACTTTTTTTTTTTTTGGGGGGGGGGGGTTGGGGAGTGGCAATTTGTTGGATGGGGTGGGGGGGTTCTCCTTTATCTGTGGCGACTTCAGTTGTAAAATAGAGTTCTGTTGAGCTACAGTGGACTTGCTTGTTATGACTTTAAAAAGTATCTGCAAGGAGACGATTCATATGGACCGGAATCTCGATTGAAGGGATGCAAATCCATCTATCATTTCCTTCTGGATAGCATTAGCTTCACGAAGGCTCCTAATATGATTTACTGTGACATTTGTTCCTTTCAGCCAATGGAAATTTACGTCGATGATGAAGCCAAGTTGACCCTCCATGGTCTTGTACAGGTATGCATTCAGATTCGTGTTGTTGTTTTACAGTGGTTTTAAAGGAGCTAGACAATTCCAGGTTACAATGCTATAGGGCTGGGGTTTGAGTGAGAAGATAGTGAGGAGAGGAAAAAAATGGGTTAAGAAATACGAGGGTAGGAAGGAGAAAGAGAGGTGGGACAGAGCAGATGTAGAATGAGTGAAGAAGATGGAAAGTGGAGATGTGGTCTTACCATATGGAGAGAGGATATAGATTAATGAGAGAATAAGGTCTCAAGTATGAAATAAAGGAATTGCATTGAGGCTAGCTTTTCACTGGGCACAGGTCTGGCTCTTTGTGAGAGATGTTTTCATCCTTGAACCTTTAAAACAATGCTCCACATTGAGGAATCCAATTGGTTGGGGGATGGTGATGCCATGCCAATGTTATAATTCTTCTCTTGACAAGACAGTACTATACCAGTTTTTGAACCTCCATCTGACAATCAAAATTGGAATGGCAGCACTACATCAAACTGACTGAGCTGGAGAAAAATCGGAAGTTGAACGATCTTCTTGATGCATTGGACTTCAATCAAGTTGTTATCTTTGTTAAAAGTGTGAGCAGAGCAGCTGAGCTGAACAAGTTACTCGTGGAGTGTAATTTCCCCTCTATTTGCATCCATTCTGGCATGTCACAGGAAGAAAGGTTTGTAGATTTTACATGTTATATTATTATAAACACCCTGCTGCAGTCATTCAGGGTCTTTTTTTTCCTCTCATGTTGTAATTTACTTTGTTTTGCCTTTGGTTAACTTGGTCTGCTGGTGCATTTATTCTGGACGAAATTAATTGCTTTAATTCATATCAATGGTATTTCTGTTAATGCCAGTATAGGGTCATTTGAGAGTTGGGTAGGGTTTGGTGCATGAATCGTGTTTTTGGTGTTTGATTATGTTTTATTACCATGGTTTTGGATTTTTCAGAACAACGTAAAAATGGTGTTGGTTTTTTTTTTTGCAAACCCATGTTTTGAAAAAATCAAAATTTGAGTGCTTCATATATTCCTTTGCTTTGGATGTAGCCTTGGAAACCTCATTTGAGAAGCTAGAATATGCATAGTAAACTTGTTATTTTGTATGGTATTGGTTTGTTTCTTTGGTATGGATTTGATTGTGTATGGAATGTGTGTTGTTGACATGGAATTGGAATTTACTTGGTTTCTTTCTAGGCTATTACACCTTACTTTTCACTATGCATCGGATGCTGTATTTTGTTATGGGTTTATGTTGATTTTTATGACCTCATTAAAAATGAGTTTTGTGGTTTTTATCTTAGAAGTGACTGTCATTTTGAGTGTATTTTAATTTCAATAATATAATGCACTTCTGTTCTGGCACTTGGTTAGCATGTGTACTGTAGTTGTAATATAGTTTTAGTAGTGATATGTTCTGTGCTGAATGTATCCCATTTGCAGGTTGATGCGCTACAAGGGTTTCAAGGAGGGTCATAAAAGGATTCTTGTTGCCACTGATTTGGTTGGCAGGGGTATTGATATTGAACGTGTCAACATTGTTATTAACTATGACATGCCAGACTCTGCTGACACTTACTTGCACAGGGTAAATCCAACTGAACTTGTTCAACTTATCTGCTTGCTGGCTTTCCTTTCCAGAGCATCATATTTGTTGAAATGTCTTACAGTTGTGCTTTTTTTTTAAATCCATGACAGGTTGGTAGAGCTGGTAGGTTTGGCACAAAGGGCCTAGCAATTACCTTTGTATCATCAGCTTCCGACTCTGATGTTCTCAACCAGGTCCTGCAATTATTTTTGTTTCATCAAATTTGTATTGTTTTCTTAAATTTCTTGCTTGTTCTAAAACTTGTTAGTTTGATTGCAGGTTCAAGAGAGGTTTGAGGTGGATATAAAGGAGCTACCGGAGCAGATTGATACATCTACATATAGTAAGTTTCTCAATGCTCATTTTTTTCAAAAAAAATAGTTGCAAGAATTTGTTCTCTTCATTATTTTGTTCTACTTTTTCTATGTTTATCCAAAAAGCAAATAAGAACAGACCCTGCTTTCCATTCTCCTGTCGATGTTGGCATATTCTTTTCCTTTTTAAACTTTTGGGATAGTAACAGTAACCAGTAATACTATATTGGTGCTTGCTGGTTAATTGGGGATTATGAGAGCAACCGTGCAACCCTAATAGGCATCACCCTTTTTTTTTTGGCCTGCAATTTCGTTTCTGAACTCTTTATGTTTATGGCATTGTTGGAATAATATGGAACTATATGCTCATTGTTTGCAAACATTTTCATTTGCAGTGCCATCTTAAAGGAGATTCAATCAGCATATGGTGGATTCTGATGGTGGTAGTCCCTTTCTATCTTATTTGTTCTGCATACTGCCTAATGGTTTGTATTGATGAATCTACTCAATGGTGTATGCTACTTTTGAACTACCTGTAGCCTTTGGGGCTCTTGGGGCCGTGCTTTTTTGGACGTAGAGTTTGCTAGACTTGCTCTTGAATTATTGGTACAACAGTAACTACTCGCAGTATAACTAGTTTAGATTTGCAGGAGAGCGCCATGTTATAATATGTATTAATGTTTTAGATAAGCTAAAATTGAAATATTTTTAGTGCTTTTTGGCTTTTTTTATGTTAGCTTAGCCTTGGCGGCTTTTGGTTGGTAAGGTTTTTATAAAGTTCTTTCTATAGAAGGGATTTGCTAGTGTTAACATGAGCGAGTGTGCTTTGGTTTTATTGGGGTGGTATCGGTAATGGATTGAGCAAGGCCTGTAATTAATGTGTAGGTAGAGGTGAGATGGGCTAAGCATAGAGAGTCGGCATATGAGATGAAGATATAGGTTAAATGGACACAAGGTGCTAAAATATCGTTGTGGTCAAGAATGTCTAATCGGGTCATGGGGTCATTAAATCATCTCAGAATTTACTCCTGCGTTTCTTTTAATCGTCTCTTAGTTCGAAGTAGTAGTTGTACTCATGTCTTGTTGAATCCCCGATCAAATGCTGGTCATGATTCTGTTTTTAATAGTAGAAAGTCATGTCTGCGTAATGATGTGTGTTGTTGTTACCCTTGATATCAGGGTGAAATGAATGATGTGTTTTGGCTTTCAAATTCCTCAAATCTTCCCCTGTATCTTCATCCTATCGAGATTCCTAAGCTAGAGGATTTATTATCATTACTAATACGAAGCTTGGTTATCAAACCCTTGTTCTTGATGGTTTGATCTGGAAAACTTGTTATTGAACTCTTTTTTGATGGGTTGACTTGAGAAAATTGTGCGTAAGAGTCGAGCTAATGATTATTATGTTTTGATGAAAATCTTTGATTTGGAACCAATTATTTTTTAGCACTCAAATTATTTGAATGGCTATGTTTTGATTAAAATGATTATTTGCTGGTAGATCAGGTTCACATCTAATGACTTGGAGGCCTGCCATTAAACTAAGATTGAGGTGGTGTAT
>Ga0325404_1006799_pt1 | contig 11986 bp, 5 predicted proteins | sample PopdelMetagenome_18_FD_205664 | JGI IMG/M metagenome (GOLD analysis project Ga0325404, IMG submission 205664) | Populus deltoides microbial communities from Bellville, Georgia, United States - Xylem-Control-R1 | ecosystem: Host-associated > Plants > Phyllosphere > Stem > Wood/Secondary xylem... | reverse complement strand
AAGGGTCATGACTGTAAATAGGGAAAATCAAGCAACCTTTGACTACCTTTAGGAGAAAAAAAATGTTGTAGAGGCTAAACTACAAAGCATTAAGGTGGCTTATTCCAGACTAAAGGACCAAATGTATGGTCTTTCCCTCAAATTGAGATCTCAGGAGAAAGCATTTGAGGCCTCCTACAACAAGGTGATTCTCTTGAAAAGGGAGCTTCTTCAAGTTAGGGACTCCAAAGTGAGATTGCTACCACACGAGCTGAGTTATTTGTACCAAGAAAGAGAACCAGCATCTTCAAGCAAAGCTTGAGTTTTTAAAGGATTCCTTCAAGTGAAGTTGGAGTCTTTGAGAGATTCTTATAAGAAATTTCAAGAGTTTTTCAAGGGCTCGATAGCTTTGACTAAGACGGTGGAAGATAGATATTCTTGGTCATATCCAACCTATATTTCTTCAACCTCTTCAAAGGGATGCAAATGGATTTTAATGCAGCCTTCCATCTAGTGTTAGTCTCGAACATCTTAGATGTCTTCCTAGTGAGGGCTACTTCGACTCTATAAAGGGAGTATATGACTAAGAAGCCTAAGCTAGATCTTTAGACCCCCTACGTATATATGTGTACTCTCGTTTTGTACATATCATATTTTTCTAATTCTTTTGTTGATTTGCACAAGTTTTAGTCCTTGTATAAAGTTCCTTTTTAGGTCTAATTCCAACACTTAACAAAAAAATTTTGGATCTATTATCCATACTTAATAAAGCATTTATAGGTCCAACGCCCATACTTAATGAAGCGTTTCTAGGTCTAACGATTATACTTAATGAGACATTTCTGGATCCATTACCCACATTTAATAAAGCATTTCTAGGTCAGATGCCCATACTTAATAAAACATTTCTAGGTCGAACAACAATACTTAATAAAGCATTTCTAGTTACAGGCGATAGATGAGCTAGCCTTAGCTAGATTCATAAGAGCTTTATCTTTTTAGAACAATGAGAGATGTCATTTAGTTTAGGTGTATTTATTGTGGAACATTAAGAAGCCTCTTGGTAGGGAGTGGTGTTAAATGGCTTTAATTTTGGTCTACATAAGGCCTTATGGACATTAATCCTATAATAACAAAAAAACTTTTCAACTAGGCAGAGTCCATCATGTTTTTAAAGGAAGGTGCGATTGCCCTATGAAGAACATGTCAATCTCTTCCAAGGTAAATTGTTATGTAGCACTAGGAAGAGGAATCTTCTTTAATAAACAAAGGTCCTTCAATTATTATAAAAATATGACTGGAGAAAAGATAACGTAACCTCTTTATTTATGGATCATCTACCTATGAGGTCCATGAGCTTGATAGAAGTTATTAGTTACCAATAGCTTTTGAAGTTGCATGGATTAAACCAACACTCTGTTGGTAGCCATTGAAGGCTTTCTAAAACCTCAAAATTCCAATTCCGATAGTAATTAAGGATGATAATAGAAATTAAGCTACCGGTTTGCAATAACTCTTGAACTTACATGGTTTGAACTGACATCTTGTTGGCACCTGATGACAATCTTTCAAAACTTAACGGCCCCAAATCCAATGGTAATTAGGAATGATAATGGCCTAGCTCCTAGAGGAGCGATCGGTGGCTCTTTTATAATTTTCCTACAAACAGCACCAATGATGAGGTTCTATTTTATCTCATAAGGTTAAAGGTCGAGCCTAGGCCTAGGATAAAGTCATTAATCTCCTAGTTCTAGCAATCTGACCTACCCTTCCATGGTGAAAGCATAGGTAAATCATCATTGTTACTTGTAAAAGGTCATCTTTTATCTATTTGGGTATCTCGATGATTAAATTAGAATCAGTTCAGTAAAAATCAATTATACCTTTGAGTAAGAGTTTTTCTATTATGATATAATTGTCATTGTTAAAACAGAGAGAAAAAATTGAACCTAACACTATCATCTTTGTTTCCTCATTTTATAGCCCTAAGGTGCTTCTTTTCCTAGTAGGGGAAATGTTGGTATGTCCTATCAAGATAAAAAAATTCCCTGATCTATGATTCTATCATAATAAAATATCTTTGATCCATCAGGCAATTTTAGGGCTCCGCGTTTGGCTGAGCCTAGAAATGATGGATCTAGTAACTTATCAGACCCATAAGTGTTTAGGCTTAATGATTAGTTGAGCTTAGAAATGATAGGTCTAGCAGCTCACTAAACTCACTGGTGACTAGGCCTAACACTTGGCTGAGCCAATAAATAATAGGTTTGACAACTCGTCAAACTCATAAGCATCTGGACCCGACACTTGGCTGAGCTCAAAGATGATGGGTCTTAATCTTCTCATGGTCAACCCTTTAGAGAGCAGTTTCAAACAAACAAACATAAAAAAATAAAACAATAATTATTGATCCATCACATGTTAAATTAGTTTCTTTGCTTTATTGAGTTTTCTAAGCTAGTATTTTGATTGTGTTAACATGGTGGTGAGTTAGTAAACTTCATAAAAGACTTGGATACAAAGGAAGTTACCTAGATATAGCTAGTAAAATTATTTTAAAGAAGTATGTTGTTATCAGGTCCGCTGACTATACCTTATTGCCTCACATGTTCAATAAATAACAAGTTACAAAACTTGTAATAAACAAGTAGGCATAAAGGAATACATAATTATTAAACTCAACCAGTAGATCGACTCGATAAATTTGTGATTCGAAACTTAACTCCAACTAGGTTTTAACATTGATAAGGTCAAACATAGGTAACTTAATAGGTTCACATTGCGATTCAATTGACCTAGCCAAACCCTGTCTAAACCAAAACCAAAGATTTTTTTAAAATAAAAAAGATAGAAATGACATATTTTGATATAAAAAAATATTGATAAGAGTTGATCCAGTAATCTAATAACTTAGATTCTTTATCAAGTTAGATTTCAAGTCAAGTTTAATAACTATGGAGGATTGAATAGATGTGTAGATTTCTGAACTCATTCTTTTATTTTTTTTGGTTTTATGGTAAGGGACATCTTTGGTCTATTTTCATGCACTAAAATTAAGTGCCTGTTTGGGGTTACGGTTCAACTTGTTTTTCATTAAAATTTGAATTTTTTTGGCTTTAAATTAATTTTTTTAGTGTTTTTGGATTGTTTTGATATTGATGTTAAAAATAAAAAAAATTATTTTGATGCATTTCCAAACAAAAAGCACTTTGAAAAGCAATTGTTACCGCACTTTCAAACACCCTCTAAATATATCAATCAAGTGAAAGATATGTTATCTATATCAGGATTAAATGATTTAATATAAGATTTTTGCTTTTACAACCAAACTCAGGTTTGATAATTAAAATGAAAATATGTTTTCTTAATCATCAAATCATCCTTCTCGTCAGCTTTTTTTATGCTTATTATTTTTAGTGCAAAGAAACTGCATCTCATCCATTGAGTTAAAAACATAATTGAATTTTTGCCCTGCCCCATGGATTCGCAATGCTTACCTTATTAATAATTTGCTAGTACATAAATTCTGCAATTTGTGTTGGATGGTATGCTAGCGACATAAGTGTACGAGGAAATAATAGCTAGTTAACTGATGATGTCCTACAAAATCCAAGTAGCCTAAGAATAGGGCTCTCAGATTAGATAATCGGTTAATCATTTGGTCCTAGCAATCTCATCCATTTTCCCTAGCCAAGGTGATTGGTAACTTATACTTGGTGCTTGGTAATCCAAGGTGTCTTGTGGCTAGTACCTGTAAAAGGTCTCTTTTGGTGGAGGTGAAGACTCTCTGATGGTAACGTTAGTAACTTTGTAAAGAGAAAAAATGCAATGATATTTTAGAGAGATAGACTTTAAAAATATATATGCTAAAAATGTTGAGAATGAAGAGATTGTGAACACTTGTTCATAAGGTCTCATTGTGTATTTATAGCTCATGAGTCTCGTCTTTTGTGAATAGAAGGGTCTAGAGTGTAATTTTACCCTTGCGATATTTTGAGTTGTACTCTACTCAAAATAATACGTATTGAATCAATATAAAATACTGAGAGACTTGCATGGGGTCTAGAAAAAAATCATTAGGGAATGTTAGGCTCTGTGAATATGCCCGAGCCTATGAGAGGTGAAAGTGGATTTGAGCGCGCAACCTGGACCACACGTTTGACTAGGGCGTGATAGCCCGAGTCCATGAGGGGTGAAAGTGGATTCGAACGCACTACTTGAACCCAAACACGCTGGGCTCAAGTGTGACAGTTCGAGCCTACGAGGAGTGAAAGTGGATCCCGGTGTGCTACTTGAACCCAAACATGCTGGGATCGGGTTGACAACCGGAGCCCACAAGGAGTGAAAGTGGATCCGGGTGCGCTGCTTAAACCCAAACATGCTGGGATCGGGTTGACAACCCAAGCCAACAAGGAGTGAAAGTGGGTCTGGGTGCACTGTCTAAACCCAAACATGTTGGGTTTAAGGAGCACTCCCAAACCCAAGCATGTTGGGCTCGAGCATAGAAGCTGGAGTCCATGAGGGGGCTAGGGTACACACCCACCACCAAAAGTGTGAGGCATGTCACGTCCACATTAGGCATACGCCCTGCATGGGCTCGAGCTTCTTGCCCGAGTCTATTCCCTCTAGGAAGATGGGCTCGGGATATCAAGCCTAAGCTCAAGCAGTATTCTTGTTGGATCTATTTTGAAGGAATTTTTTTAATTTGTTTCAGAGGGTTTTTTTGTCCATTTTATTTGTATCTATCATTAACAAATTCTTAGCATAATTTGCTCATTAAATTGTTAATATTCTACTCTCATGGAATTTTAATAGAAGTGCATGTACACCAAAACTTTGCTGGAAAAAAAATGGAGGCACCTCCGTAAAATTGTGTGTGAAAGTTGTACAAAATGCTCATGTTAATTAACTTGCCAAAGTGGGCTTATGCAGGCCTATACAGGGACTGGACCTATGTAACGAAGTGGCATCTGTCCTCCTTGGGTTATTAAAAACCTAATTGTGTTCACTATCTCAAACTCGTTGTTGTCATATTTTCAAGTCACTAAGTTATCCGGTTCATCTTAATAAACCGTTTTTATTAGGATAATATTACCTCGAGCATGTGTCTATATATATAATTCTTGGTGTTTATACAATTAAGTCATTAAATTTGGATTGAGTTTGTTCAGATAAATCAATTAATATAAACTCAAATTGAATTAAAATTCAAGTTTTAGATTGTCTAAGCTAAACTGTTCATGAGTCATATTAGATTTAACAACTATACTCAAAACATTCGTAGTATAAGAGTCTAATTAATCACCCATAATCAAAGCTCTTATAATTTGGAAAGACACCCAGTAATATGAAATTGAAGAAAAATCATCACAAGAGTAGGGATTCTGCATGATTTTACCTTCAATCTGTAACTAAAAATCAGCAAACTTCGTTAGGTAATATTAAAATTAAAATGGTAAGCTTTGATATGAAATTATAAATTTTTCTTCAAGTGCCACTAAAACATCACTTAATGACGCCTTAATCATGTTACCAAAGAACTCTTGATACCGAAAATTAAATCATTTCCTTGTTAACTAATCAGCATAAAAATTCGATGATCCCTACTCTCTCTGTATATAAACACAAACCCTAGTATCCTAACGTCTCACACAAGCTATAGCTAAAGTACATTTTCTGTTTGCTTCTAGACTGAAAAATGGCCTTGATCATCTTCCTAGCGTTCGCTCTTCTCCTTCATGGAGCTCTCGGTAAATCCATCCTTCACCTTCTCGTTTTATATATGAACTTTTTTTTTTCTGATGTCCGTTAGACCCCTGGATTTGAACAAAATAGTGAGATGGATCCTTAAATATAGCAATGTTGTATACTAGTACTAAATTCTTTCTTATTTATTAGGTGAGCTTATATGTGAGCAGTTGCCGGTGGATCTTTGCGCATACTCAATCGCAACCTCTGGTCAGAGATGCTTGTTAGAGAATTATGAAGAAAAAGATGGAACTGTTAAGTACCAATGCAAGACAACAGAGATTTTTGTAGATACCGTGAATGAATGGATTGAGAGCGATGAATGTGTTAGTTCATGTGGCCTCCATAGAGAAACTGTTGGTGTTTCATCAGACACTCTCCTTCAGCCTCAGTTTTTGGCTAAACTTTGCTCAGATGAATGCTATCAAGCTTGCCCTAACATTGTTGATCTATACTCCAATATGGCCTTGGGAGAAGGTACCCATTTACACTTCTTTATCTGCCACCAATGAATCGAATAGCCATATTTCTTTGTAATTTCTCACATGCAGTTCTTAACATTTTTCATACAATAAAACAATGTCTCCAGGAACTTATCTGCCAACATTGTGCGCCGATCCTTGCCTTGCCAAACACCAGGCTAGAAGTAATGGCGACGCAGCCCTTGCCCCTGCCTCCAGTACTGTAGCCCAGGCACCTGAAGCAGCCGTTTTCGGGCGGTGCTGATGTTGCTTGTGGTCTATCTTTTATTTGATTCTGTATTGAATTTGCTTGGAGCATTTCACTCTTTAGTACACGCGTCTTATTCGAGTTGTCTATTGAAGCTATGCAATGGAAAACATATTTGTGCTAGTCTTTTTAATGATTTGGGCATGATTGTTAACCTTTGACTGCTCTCATTCCTTGTTGGTTGGCCAAGCATCTGAACCTGTGAATTTTTTCATCATTCAATTTTTTTCCTTTACATTGTGAAGAGTTTATAATTAGTGGCTGACATAACATACTAATCTATGACATCATTCTTGTCGCAATGAAATCCTGTCCAAGATTAATGAAAGCTTTTTACTTCCAACTGACTAGAATGTCAATATCCTGAACATGATTTGTTACTGACAAAAAAAGATATCATATATACAATCAGGCCAAATAGATAAATTATGTGCAAATCGGAAATGAAATGGAGACTAAATATACGTTGGAGACATTCATGCACTAAAACTTTTAGTTATTAAACCCGCAACTCAGTACTTCATTCGAGCTGGATTTTAATTTGAATATAAAAAGATATTATCGGGTTCTTCGTTAAACTCAGTCTAAACCTCACTACTAGGCCAACAAGAAAGAATTAAAAAAAAAACGACTATAATCATAAACTGGTGACAGAAATGATTTTTATTGATATTTGATAGTATGAGATCAATTGCCTGATGGTTGAGCAGAGCTGGGAGCTCCGTTTATTATTTTGTTCTCTATTAGTTTGCCATTACCTTTGAGAATATATTCTAGTGCAAATAACAAGTCATGAAAAATGGAGGGACATTTGAGGTTTCCTATAACAAAGGATGGATCTGCACCTCCTTCAACGGTTACAGCTGCAATCAGGGCAGCGACCGCTAGAAGGGTATTTCGTGCATCGCTTGGAGCATCTCTACCAATCTTAAACCGAAAGTATTCGTTAAAATTCTTTGATGAATTTTATTGTATGGGAGGCTGATCAGTAGCCATTTTGTGTAACTGTGTAATATACTTGAAGAATAAACATTCTTGCCCCGTCAACTAAACAGAGAGTGGAAACTGTCCTTCATCTTGAAAATGGAAGGCTAATGCATCCGTGGCCACAAAACATGCAGCTCAAAACAAGAAGAAGAGGAGGAGAATGGAAGAACATTGTCTTTATCTCCATCAGTCTCTCTCTCCCTCTCTCCCTCTCTTCTGTGTTCTGTGGTGGCATAGGCGACCAACCGCAGCATGTGCTGGACAGAACGAAGAACGATAACTTGTTCAGGTGCCGAGAAATAAATCGATTGAGGACCTGAATCACCCCTTTTTGGGCCCATATGAGCAAAAACCATTAACTTGGTTTATCAGAAATGGGCTATCAAGGCCAGGAGAAATCTAGCAATTTATCAGCTCAATATATGGAAACCCCTACAATTTTGCATTTTTCTAGCTTAGATATTTTTAAGATATTCTTTTCCTTGAAATTTCTTTGTGTATTAATTTTTTAATTATTCATAAATCCAATAAATAAATTGTCATCGGGCATTGTCCTGAAATATTGATGAGTGAGTAATAAAATTGTTTAGTACATGATTTTATTATATTTAAAATATTTCTGTGATATCATATTTTCCTCTGAATTTTATTGCATATTAATTATTTTTATTATTCATTAATCAACATAGCATAAATGAACAGCCGCTGAGCCTTGTCCTACATGGAAGTGATTAATATGCGACTTGTTATTTTTCAAATTATAAATATAAATATTTGTTATTTTTTTAATTATCTATAAGTACTCAATTGTTATTTGAATTTGAATTTGTTATGTTCATGTTGACGTGTATGTGGATTTATTCTTGTTTTTTTTTTATTTTTTAGGTTACCCTTCTTTGTTGTTGCATGTAAACCCCGGGTTAAGATTTTAAAAACAATATGAAAGTAGAATATATTAAAAAAAAAATTAGTAGTGTTGGACCCTTGAAATTAAGAATAAAATTAAGTACAAATTTTCAGTTCTGATGGAGTTTTTGAATGGAAAAAATAGTAATAAAAAAAAAGCTAAAATCAATAAAATTACAAATTAGAATATACAATTATGTTTTTGAAAGGCCCGGCGTAAATTTCAAAGGCATGAGAGAAAAAAGAAAACATTTCACCGCAGCCTAACTAAACCTTCTATATTAGCACGCGTCACACCGCTAGAAAAAGGACGACTTGCTACTCTCAATGCCGTCGTGGATGGAGGATTTTGGTAACTAAACAACCATATACACACCACTTGAATGGTACGGAGCCATCATGCGTTGATGCATGAATTAAATGCATTAACAACTTTTTTAATGATATTTAATTACTTAAAATTATCAAATAACACCTAACCAAATTTAAAAATAAAAAAAAAATAGAATAAGAAGACAAACACTCTTGAAATCAACCTTAAATTTATAAGATTTTAAAGGGTAATTTTATCATTTAATTATTAATAAAGAACTTCAGATGCATTTTAGTTTTTTTTTTAATGTTTACTAAGAAAACAGTAAAAAATATTGGTACATAAATGTCATGTCAAAACATAGCCACTTCTTCTCCTAGCTACGGATGGGATAGGAATCAAAAGAGATCAAGCCAAAAGAAAAGGAAACAGAAGTTGCGTCCATTGGAAGCATTTTGACAAATTATTCCATCGTAAAACAACGAGTCATGAGAAATTTCTCCATTTGCTGCTACCATGGATGGACTTTATGTGTAGGGATTAAAAAAAAAAAAAACATAAATCTCCTACTTCTGGCCTGGACTGTTGATACCAATGGTTTAAAATACTAAATACCCTGTATATTTGGACATCCCTTAGCCCTGATAACTACTGCCTTCACGGTTTCTCCCCGTACTCTTAAAAAAAAAAAAATCAATTTAACAAAAGAAAAAAAATTAAAAAAATAAGAATTAAAATTAACATAAAAAATAAATAATATATATAATTAAAGGATAGAATTAAAAAAAATAATTATTTTTCTAAAAAAGCCGAGAAAAAATTAGAAATTAAATTGTTTGATGAAATTAAAAACAAATAATATTATAATAATAACATTGTGAAAATAACAAAAATTCATCTTTACAATGACAATAATTCTACAATTTACCTTTCCCTTCATCCTTCCTTAAACTTACTATTCCTATGGAAGGGTTAATTAAGTCAAACGCAATTCTACTGTTGGGTTTTGATTGGTCAGATCCCTTAACTAGTGGAGTCACTGTACTATATTTATTTTATTAAAATCCAAGTCCCTTAATTTAAGTGATAAGTTAAAACCTAATTAGAGAGGGATACTAAGCATAATTAACCCTAAAAGAGAGCAAAACCATGGAAGAACATTCAAAAGTGGCTCCATGAATTGACTCAAAAGAAAACACACATAAAAAAATGCAGCGGTCTTTGTGCACTTTACACTTTTCCACGAGCCATGAAACTAGCAAATTTAGAGATCACTTGGACAAACATAAACACTGCCAAATACAAAAATCATAAAGATATCATCATGGCACACTTTCTTTGTCTTGATTCTTCTTGGGATTTCGCACTCCCAGGCTCTCTCTTCTCCAAACGCCAAGTTAAATTGTCCATTTCTCTCTTCGCAAAGAGAGAAGTTTGAGTCCCAAGAACTAAAACACACAAACATTCGCGTGCTTCACTAAGCTTTTCTTGGGAATACATTCTCCCTCTTTCTCTATATCCCTTGTAGAGTCTGTTTTTAGTCACTCAGACCGACATTCTTTTTTGTTCCTGGTGAATGTTTCTTCAAATACCGTAGTAACATGTAAAGAATAGGTCATGTTAATATTTAACTTGCTCTATTATATATATTGAAATATATATATATATATATATGCCCTAAATAAAGCCAAGCGAGCAATATATCGGCCAATGCAGCAATATTATATATATAGTCGTGATTGTGTGCAAGAGAGAGTTCTGTTTGATGCTTTTTTGCATGGGAGTAATTAGTATTAAACAAAGCACGAGAATAGAAGATTGACTTCAAGATTTGGAGAAATCTATTCGATATATGGAACGAGCCACTTGTTATTTCCTGTGTAAACCGATGTTGTGTCCATGTTCTCTGTTTGCGGCAGCTCCTTTTGTACCTTTTTTGCGTGAAGATGAGCGTGGAAAACCAAGTCCCTTGCTTGTGTTAAATCACTATTCACGTGCTGGCTGGCTGGGATGCATGGCATTGTGTTCATTCGATTCCAATTTGGTTTCTTTCCAAATTAACTTGGGATTTTACATATATATTAGCATCGGATTTAGGTAAAGTTTACAGTGGGTTTGAAATATTTATACCCTATCCAATATTCAATGGATAAAATAACTATTTAAAATATTAAAGAACCAATTCAACCCAATAACTTAAGTTGTTAGGTGAGGTTTCAATATATGATTTATATTATTCTCTAACACATCCTCTCAAGTGAAGATCATTTGAGCTTGAAACTTACACAGATATTTTTATCAAATAAATAAGGATGACGAGATTCGAACTCATGACCGCTTGGTCATCAAGACTCTGATACCATGTCAAAGAACCAATTCAACCCGATAACTTAAGCTGTTAAATAAGGTCCCAAGATATGATTTATATTATTCTCTAACATAAAATATTCATCTTTTTATATCTGTCCGAGTTGATATCTATCATGTTTAGGTTAAATTTCAATACTTGAAATCAAAGTTCACGGTTATTTTCAGAGAAGTATAAAATGGGGCTTGATCACAGATGAATGCTTGAACTAAAAAATAAAGAATTATGATCTTCCATCCTTGAAGATGTGTAGCTAGAAAATCTAATGAATTACATGAGTGTAATGAACCAGTGACCGGCAAGTACATATTTTGCCATCATAAAAGCCATAAGAACGTTAAAATCACAACTATCTGATGAAAAAATAGCTTTCGATCTAAGATATAAATGAGATTAATAAGGAAAAATGGAAAAGGAAAAGGCATTCCCTCTCTTCATGTTGTGTGATTCTTTTCCCTGGAGGAGCAAGAGGTTGTGTTTTTTGTAGCTAGCAAAATATCGATCCAATCACTGCAAGCTCATTGCTTCTTCTCTGTTTTATTTTTTTTTCCCCCTTCTCAATTATTGTTGGGTTGGGGATGCACAACTACATACCCTACTGCACAATTAAACCTGATTAGGTAATGTTTGATAAACGGGGGATCAAATTGAAAATTGAAGGGCAAAATTTATACTTATCCTACCCTATAAACTAATATTGGTATATATAATTAATTAACCTTCTAGAATTAGGAAGAGAAGGAAATGACTGGAAGTGGAAACTAAAAACATGTATATAATATTGATGAGGTTGGGAAATCTAATATATAATAATCTAATATGATGAGATGACTCTTTATATGGCTTAATTAAAGTGATTGATAGTGAAGAACAATGGTTATGCTTATTATAACAATGGTTTTGTTTATTATAACACCGGTAAAACAAGTATCTTATTACTGCATTTTTATTAGAGG
>Ga0325404_1006789_pt1 | contig 11993 bp, 8 predicted proteins | sample PopdelMetagenome_18_FD_205664 | JGI IMG/M metagenome (GOLD analysis project Ga0325404, IMG submission 205664) | Populus deltoides microbial communities from Bellville, Georgia, United States - Xylem-Control-R1 | ecosystem: Host-associated > Plants > Phyllosphere > Stem > Wood/Secondary xylem... | reverse complement strand
ATTTTTAAAACCATAAAATCTTGCCGGTTCGGTTCGGTTCCGGTTTTACAGCAGAAACCGGTGAACCAAACCGAACCAAGTCACCAACCATAAAATACTATAAATACTAGTCTACAGTTAACTTAACCCTAATAACATTACATTCGCCGCCGCCCAGACCAGAGACTGGTTTTCCCTTCTTCATTTCCCTTTTAATTTTCATCCACTCTACGTCTCTACCCCCTGCATCTGTCCCTTCTCTAGCCAAACAAAAACCCACATCTCCATCTCTTTGGTTTCTCTCTTCACTTCACGTTTCGGTCTCTGTTCTATCTCTCGCTCGCACGTCTGTCTTTCACCATTTACAAATTTGCAGAGCCAAACAAGCAGGCAAGCATGAGCGGTCATGATTCAAAGTATTTCTCGACAACCAGGAAGGGTGAAATCCTTGAGCTCAAAGAAGAGCTCAATTCTCAGTACAAAGTTCATTCGTTGTCTTTCTCCTTTCCATTTTGATTGAGTGGTTAGATCTGCCTGATTTTGTTGGACTTTCTTCTGTAACTAGAATTTCATTGGAGGATTGACTTTTATATTAATTATGTTTATGTTGCTGAGAAATCGTATAAAATTATGCTGGGATTTCCTTAGGTTTGGTTTTTGTTTATTATTATATATTGAGAATTGAAATGGAGCTATTAGGGATCATCTGATGTAAAATATCCTTCCGTGAAAGAAATCTATTGTATAATTTTCATGTTTGGCATTATGGATTTTAGGAATTCAGGTGATTAGGTTTCCCAGTTTTAAAGCCAAAAAACCGAATTTAACCGAACCGAACCGGTTCGGTTTGAACCGGAATTCGGTTCGGTTCGGTTTGAATTTTCAAAAATTTGAGTCACTCGGTTTGGTTGGTTTTTATGGTTCAAACCGAACCGAACCGAACCATGAACAGGCCTAAAAATACTTATGCAAAATTTTTACTTTTAAGAAATTTTTTTATTTTTCACCTGGACAGGTCGCCCATGAGAATCATACCAACCTGAAAAATATCTTCATATCTTTCATCAATGGGTAGGTCACCCATTACAATGAGATCAAAGTTGAAAAATTTTCATGCTTTTCTCGAACGGGTAAGTCACCTGGAAAAATAAGACCGATCCTAAAAATCTTCGTATTTTTCACCAATAGGCAGGTCACCTGGAACAATTAGACCACTTTTAAAAAATCTTCGTATATTTCACCAACGGGCAGGTCATCTAGAACAATTATCTGGAATAATTAGACCATTTTTCAAAATATTTTTGAAAAATCTTTGTATTTTTCACTAATAGGTAAGTTATCTGGAATAATTAGACCACTTTTGAAAAATTAAAGTCTCTAACTTTTTCACCATCGAACAGGTTGTCTGGAATAATTAGACCATTTTTCAAAATATTTTTGTATTTTTCACCAACAGGCAGGTATACCATGTTTGAAAAATCTTTTTATTTTTTATCCACGGGCAGGCGTTTGGAACAATTAGACTATTTTTTAAAAAAATAGGATTTTTCCTTATCAAGATAGGTCACCTTTAAAATAACTAATTTTTTTTATTTTATTATCTCTCCAGGAATGTCATCTGTCAATTCACTACTTTTGAAGTTTTCAAAAAATTTGAAAGAAGTAAAAGTTCTTTTCCATGTCAACTTTTCTTTATAAATTTAGTACGCAAAGCCAAAAGAAACAAATTTTTTCAATGTCTTTGCATCGTAAATATTATAAAGATGGGGCAATTGTCGTAACATAAAATTTTAATTTTAAAAAAATTATATTAATAAAAAAATGAAATGAAAAATAATTTGAGAATTGAGTCATGACAACACAAATTGAAAGTTGAAGGACTAATAAGTATGGAATCATAAAATTAGAAGTCAATTTGGCCAAAAATTAAGAGAATTGAAAAGTTTAGGGGCTTAATTAAACTTTGAAATAGTTTAATTAATGCAATCATGGGCTTAATTGAAGAAATATCAAAGTTTAGGGTCAATTTGGGTCAAAATTGTAAGAAGTTGAATTCCAAGGATCAAAGTGAATAAGTGTTGATATTATAGGGGGGTTAATTGATTTTTCCAAGGGTAATTTTGAAAGAATTAAAAGTTTGAGGAGTCAATTAAGGACTGGATTGGTTAAATTTAAAATCAAAGACTATTTTGTAAATGATACTGAAATCCAAGAGTCCAATTGCATTAATCTAGGAGCAAAAAAAAATTCCAAGAATAAAAAGCCCGATTGCTAAATGTCAGAATTTCAGGAGGAAAATGTTAGACAACCATTTTAGTTGAAAAAATGGCATTGTTTCTAAATCCAATGTTCATCCCCTTCTTCCTCATCCCAGGGAACACCGGCTCAGTAAAAAACTACACTAAATCTAATCTGAATCATGGATCAGATTCATCTCTTACCAAACCTACTAGTCGCCTCAGTATCTCTCGCCTATACAGTGCTTCTCCAAATGCCAAAATGGGTTATCACCAACAGTCTTGTAATGACAAGATTATTGGTCCTCTATTTTCTTTAAACACAAATGAGGACGAATCACTAGGGCATTCTCTTGCCCTATAAAGCTAGAGAAAGTCCACACCAAGAAGGAGGAAAAAAACAGAGAACCAAGGGACCAGAAACAAAAGAAAAAAATAGAGGAAAAACCATATAAAGAGAGCTAACAAACACAAAAAATAGAGAAACCAGAAAGAAAGATGACTGGAGATAAACAGATAGAAACAGAAGGGAAGAAAGGAGCGTTGTCCAAACTAGCATCGCCTCAAGTCTTTGTCTCCAACAACGACTGAAGCAAGTAAGTTCTTTTTTGCAATTATAATAACCTTGTCACTGTTGCAAGCATGTGTGAATTATTCACGCATGGCTGCTGTTATAGACAACCAGGTCACTGGTTTGGGTTAGTGACTCGACTAGGCTAGATGGATCAAGCCCAATCAATATGGTTGGATTAAATCCAGCCTATATATATATATATATATATATATATATATATATATATATATATATATATATATAAATAACTATTAAGGCCTAGCCAGCCTATTCTCTTTAGGTTAAGGGTGTGTTTGACAAAATATACCCTTATACCCTTTCTCTTTTTTTTTTTTCACTCTTCTTTAATTTTATATCTAGCTGAATAAGCCTTTTTAGATATCAAAAAATTCAAAAAAAAAAAATTGGGGACCCTTTTGGATTTATTTATGGGTCCCTCGCATGTTTTTTTGATGACTTTACTTAGTATTAAGTAGTAGACTTGTACTGTGAAATGCGAATCTAGTATGCAATACATATCTTTTTTTTTTCTAAAAAAAACATATGTTTTTGCTTTCAATTTAAATTTTATTGGTTTATTTACTGGAGATAGAGTCAGGAATATTTGTATTCACTAATATTAGAATTAGGAATACCTTCGTTGTTCGCTAACGTCGGAGTTTTTGAATCCTCAATATTCACTGACGTCAAGTCAGTAATACCATACTATTTTGTTATGCAATATTTATCAACGCTAGAGTTGAAAGTATTCGTAGTTGAATATTCAATGACACCAGAGTAAGGAATATTATAGAAAAACCATAAAAAATAAAATAAAACAAACACGTTGTAATTTAAGACAAAACTAGCAATGCAGCCTACCTCAAGTAGGACGCTTAAGGGTTAATAGTATCTTTCCTTTTGCATAACCAGTTTCGTACCATAGAATCTCTATTGACCAGTTAGGATTTTGAGTGACCATAATACTAGGTGACGACTCCTTAAATCAGATCTTTTCCTCTTTAATAACAAGATGCCACATATTTGTTCTTTTGTTTCAAGAAATTTAAAGGTCGTCGCGATGTCGGGTGTAACAATGATTGTAGATATTGCATCCATCTTTAGAAAATTGCACAATATGATTCTTATAAAAAAAAAATTAACTTATGCTTAATAGATTAGCCTTAAGATCATTTACAAACAAAACATTATGAAAAGTAGTAAACCAGAAATATCAATACTTCACTTACCTTCTATAGTAGTTGTGCTTCCATCTCTATAGGTCTTCACTTAAGAATTCAAAATTTCTTAATTAACCTTTATCTCTTGATATATATCTAGAACAACTACTATCTAAGTACCATAAATTATTATTCATTATTTTTAATGTTGTATGTGCTACTAGACATTTTTTCTTGTTCTTAACTACCTACTGGTTTTTCATTTTTATTTTGTTAAAATTTTTAAAATCTTAAGATTTCTCATAACTTACTAACTTACCAAATTTCCTTTCTATAGTACACAATTGATTCAATACTAAGTCAATGTTATACTAGATCTTAAGTCTTATTAGAAAATCTATTTCTTATATTATAACAATTCTTTTTTACATGTCTTACAATTCCATATTCCTGACAAGTAGAAATAAACTTACCTTTCAACTTACTTGTTTGGACTTTGTTTGAGTTTGTCTTTAGGCGTGATAATCTCTTCTAGTTTACCTTTTACAAAGGTAATTCATTTGGAAGAGGAGGTTACCAACTTATTGTTCATTGAATTACCATATTTCGTGTATCTTATACCTGTATAATTAGTGTTGGCCCTTTGAGCTTTCAATAGTCCATCAAATTCTATATTGCTGATTGTTCCTTTATCTGTTATGGATTTTTAACTCTTTCTTAAGTGCTTTAAGTTTAGTGAAAGATCTAAATATCACTACTTCTGATAGCTTTAAAGCCTCATCCAGATTGTTCTTCTCGTTCTTCATAGTTGTAAGCTTGGTGAACAACTTCTTATTCAATTTCTTTATTTTCATAATTACTTCACATGAGTCATCATAAGCTTTCTACAAACTTAATTCATGATCACCAATAACAAAAGTAATATTTGAATCACTAGAATAATTAATAGTTTGATTTATATCAGAACTATTAAATCTATTAACAATTTGGTATTTTTTGAAATACTTAATATATTGATAGTTTGGTTCATGTCGTTACATCCATCAATAAGACCAAAAAGAGTGACAAAAGCAAATTCATTATCAGATAATGAATTAGAATTTTCATAATCATATTTATCACTTAATGTAACAATAAGAGCTTTTTCTTAATTTTTTTTAAATTAGGACAATCAGTTCTTAAGTTTAAAACAATTAACTCTTTCCTTAGATTCAGTTTTACCTTTAATTTTATTTTCTGATTCATTTTTTTTGAAAAAATCTGTGCCTTTTTTTTTATTATCTTTATCATTGTTCTTTTTCTTAAACATGAATTTTCTTCTTACAAGAGCAATATCTTCACTATTAAGATCATCAGAAGAATAATGATCTTCTTTCATAACAATTTTAAATGTAATGAACTTATCTTTCTTTTGATGAGGAAATGTAGATCCATAAGTTTATAAAGAACTTATCAATTCTTTAACATGTATAGTGTCTAGGTCCTTGCTTTCTTTTATGGTTATTACCTTTGGCCGAAATCTTTGAGGTAGGGATCTTACAATTCATGAGTCCTCTAGTTTTTTCTCCTTTACTGAACATGAAATTTACAATATCATTAAGTTTTTCATAAATCTCACTAAAAGACTAATCTTCTTGCATTATTATCTCCCAGATCTTAAGGTTAGCATTTGGAATTTGGAATTTGGAATTTTTTACCATTGTGATTTAAGGGAAGCTTCATCCTCACCTTTCCGTAGGCATGGTTCTCACCACTGAATTATGGTGGCAAAGTCAATATTGGCATGTTCAACGTGAAAAATAGATATCAATCTAGAATGAGTGAACTTATTCTGATACCACTTGACAGTCATATTCTAGTTCCTTATATGTTAAGAAACAATATGTTAACACTTTGCAAACACTGATCAGTATTTTGGGCTAATAAGAAATAGAACTCAGTAGCCTTATCAACAACTAAAGTAGAATATATAGTGGTGGGTAGTTGTTGTGCACAAAGCTTATGGATGAAACAAACCTTAGAAAACCTTAAAAAGCTTATAGCTATTAAGTGTGAAAACACTAGTGCAATAAGTTTATCTAAGATTCTAATCCAGTATTTTTGTACAAAACACATAGAAGTGAGACATCACATTCTAAGGGATCATATTATGAAAGGTGATATTATACTTGAGTTTGTAAGCATAGAACACCAACTAGCTGATATTTTCATAAAGCCTTTAGGTAAGGATCGTTTTTGTGAAATAAGAAGGAATGCTAATGACATTTAAGGTTTTATCTTAGTGTGTATACATTATTGTAAATAAGTTAGACATATTTGAGTGATAAAATGTATACCTTCTTTACATGAAAAATTTGTTCTGCTACAAAACTCATTGATAAAGTAGATTTGGGACAGACTCGTTGACCGATTCGTCATACCAATTCAACCAACCAACTGGTTGAAGCAAAGAAATAGATGTTTGCTATTGGATGAACAATAATTTTTTGAGTTTGGAGTTAGGTTCAGTTTTTATGTCTACAAGTTGGGTAAAAAGATATATTTGAACTCATAAAACATATCTGAAAGAGAAAATACAAAAAAATTTGAATTTTATATGAACCGATCGACCGGTTCATACCTCTAAAACAATTGGCCAATTGATTGAGATAAAGTACAGATAGTGTCGCTACTGCCCAAAATTTTAGATTTTAACCCCTTGATTTTCTTGGGTTTTGGACATAATTTTTTCATGGAAATGACTCTTTTTAAATGCATATAAAGGATCAAAAGAGAAAATTAGGAAATTTCAAGGTTGAGTTTAAACCGGTTGATTGGTTGAACTAACTAAGGGCAACTGGTCGATTGGTTGCTCGACAATATAAATACTACTATCTCTTTTCAACATCTCACAAAATCCCTAAATCAATTTTGAAAACCCTAGCCCGAAACCTTCTTTAAAAATCTCTCAAATTTCAACAAAACCCAACCTTTTCAAGTTAATTTCTTCAAGTTTCAAAGGGTACGACACCTAAGAAGCGTTCCAAAGATGTTGAATGAAGGAGAAAAGAAGCCAATAATCCTCATTCTCTTACACGTGACAATGTAGAAAGGTATATGAATACTTTCTCAAATAGAGCTATTGCTATTGCAAGGGGGTATAAGAGTGATTTAAATACATTTAGGATATAATCATTATTTGATGAAATAGGTTGGAGTATGATTTATAATATAAAAAAAACCCACATACCCTACTCGTATTAATTTTCTTTGCTAATATGAGGATAACCATGGAGCCTAGAATTACTAGTAGTCTCCAAAATAAGAGTATAGAGTATAGTTGTGCTATATTAGCCAAAAATTTTGGTATTAACAATGATGGCCTTAATGTTTTTTAGATGAAGATTATCCCTACTATTGAGGGATTTGTGTAGGATGATGTTATCATAATGCACACCTGTAGACATGATTTTGTGGCTACTAAAATTAAAAGTCAATACTTGATTCTTAGGCCTAGATTGCTATATAGGATTATAACACATGATATCCTGCCCAAAAATGGGCATTATGATGAGGTTACTTTAATAAATATGTGCTTGATTGATTCCATGATTAGAAGAAAGCCTATAAACCTTTCTACATAATGATAAAGAATATGATTATGACACATGATAAAAAAAACATAAGTCATTACCTTATGGTCAATGTTTATACATCTTTTTTTAGCATTTCAATATTGTGCTAACAAGTACGGATAAGACACTATATTCTAAGCATATGAAAATAACCCATAAATCCCTCACTAAGATGAGATTTGTATTAAATAGGGACGGTGCTTGGGTCACTAAAGATCAAGTGGAAGGTCATGATGAGAAAGAGTATGATGAGGAAGAAGAACCACATGTTGGTGGTGGTGATAATGTTTTATCCTGGTCGATTACATGAACTCCTTTATGTGGTTAATCATTTTCTCCTAGTCGATTTGTTGTCCTCTCTTTCTTAACTTTGGTCGATCATAAACTTGGTCAATTATATTATTCATTATTGATACCAGTTTATCTTTCTATATAGATAGTGAATAATTAATATTTTTATATGATTGACATGTAAATATTTATTTTTTTGTATAAACAATACCTCTTATATTCTTTTATTTCTCAAAAGAAAATATTTTCTTCATCATATTTACACTAAAATCAATTGATTGAATAGAATAAATATGACATGAAAAGTCACGTTATTTATCCAAAACTATTGAATATATTCTTAAATGTGTTTTACATTTTAATTGTTTCAAATGTGTTTAGACTTTTAGGCATGATATTAAAGCTCTATAAATTACACTTGATTCTTTGTCTCTCACATGAAAAATTCTCAATTGCTCTTTCAAAACTCAAAGAATTCTTTGTAGAAGTCAAATCAAGAACCCTAAACACTCTCATTCTTATCAAAGACCATCAAATAGCAACCTCAAGCTCTTTTTCATCAAAGTCTACACTAAATGAAACCCTCAGGTTTATATTTTGAATTATAATTTAAACTATACTCTAACTAAAACATAGATTCTTTTTCTGAAAAATGCATGAATCCTAACTTGTTATGTAATCCTTACTAGTTATACATGTTAAGGAATCATGTTCTGCTTAAGCTTGTATGCTCTGGTCGATTATAAGAAATTTTCTTTGTGTTCAATCACTTTATCCTAGTCGATTACATGAACACCCTTTCTATAGTTGATTGTTTTCTCTTGATTGATCGTTGTCTTACTATACTTGTCATTGGTTGGTGAAGAATTTTCTATCTTTTATTGTACGGCAATTAACAATTGCTGATACGAGGATGTTATGTTTTTTGTATCAAGAAAAAGTGGAGCGCATCGTGCGAGTATTGAACTTGGGTAAAAGAAAGAACCCCGGGAGTTTTGAATTTTGATATGAAGCCATTCTCAAATTTTCCATCTCATGTGATGAATGTCCAGTAGATAAGAACTAAGAACAGTAGAATGGTGACATCCGAAAGACATGTAGGGGAAAGACTAGAAGTCGCATGTTTAGTCAACACAGTTTTCAGGGTGTTTTGTAATTTGACCTAACCATCACTACACCTAAAATGTTAAATGTCAGAATTACCCCTCTTATTGAGTTTTCTTGAATTTGTATTTTTCTGCACCTCATAGTTGAAAGTTTACTGTGCCTCTATTTGCGAGTTAAAAACATCCATGGGATCCTATTTCCCTCTCTCTGTGTGTGTGTGTGTGTGTGTGTGTAAAAGCAAAAAAGAAAGGCAATTAAAAACAAAACCAAAAGCTGTAAGCTTAAAGCTTTATTTTGACATTTTTCACTGCCGCACTCCATATCATTTCTTCTTCACATAAGACATCAGGAGCAATTGCAACAGCTAACGTTTTTGTCTTGAGCATGCCAATGTAGAAGTGAGAAATCAGGCCTCAGTAGGTGAGTTTGTTAATCTTGTCTTAGTTTTGTGTGTGTTTGGCTCTTTAGATTATGGGTTCTCCCCCATGTTGTCTCTATATTGTTCTTTTTGTCACTAGCTTGCTTTTGTTTTGACTGGAATGATGGAGATACATATGGAAGTGGGTTTGATTAAGGTGTACTGTTTGCTTCTCTTTTTGCGTAGATATGTTCAAGAACCAACTGCAAGAACTTGCACAAAGAAGTTGTTTCAACCTTCCTGCGTATGCTTGCATTAGAGAAGGACCTGATCATGCGCCAAGATTCAAAGCTTCTGTGAACTTTAATGGTGAGATCTTTGAAAGTCCCAGTTACTGCACTACATTAAGACAGGCAGAGCATGCGGCTGCTGAAGTTGCCCTTAATGTTTTGTCTTCAAGGGGTCCTGCAAGGTCTCTAACAGCAAGAGTTCTTGTGAGTTTACTTTGCCATAATCTTTCTAGATGGTTTGTTTTAGTTAGTTTTCTTGATTGCTTAAGGTGATTAGAGGATGGATATAGACCCAGTTTATTTTCAATTTGATTCCTCTAGATCTAGTCTTAATTGTTTCTCTCTGGGAATCAAATGAAGGATGAGACTGGAATTTACAAGAACCTGCTTCAAGAAACTGCCCATAGAGCTGGGCTTAACCTCCCTGCATATACCACTGTGAGATCAGGTCCTGGTCATGTCCCAGTTTTCACTTGTACCGTGGAGCTTGCTGGTATGAATTTCACAGGTGAGCCTGCAAAGACAAAGAAACAAGCTGAGAAGAATGCAGCTATTGCAGCCTGGTCTGCTTTGAAAAGAAGTACAAATCTCATTCCTCATTTCTTGTTTATTCTCATAGTTAATTATATTATTTGCATAATCAATGTATATATTTTGTGCAGTGCCAAACTTGGATTCTTTGAGTAGCAGAGAAACAGACACCCGTGAAGAACAAGATCAAGCAGTTGTGGAAAGGGTACTGTCACATTTCAGATCCAAAGATGAAGTTAAACATGCAAGAAACAGGGATCATAACCAAGCAAGAAGAAGGATGGTTAGGGGGCACAGAGACAGTATCTGTGCATCATCTTCCTCCACCTCAAATAACTCTCTACAGTATCCACATTGGAGGCTCCTGGATCTTATATTGGATTCTGCCTCGGATGGTTCAACACAAAAGCAAAACTCCTCCTTTATGTCTCTCCTTCCCCCACCCCCACCTAGAACAACTTCAAAGATTCTTCCACCAACCTCACATATAGACAATCCATCTCACTTTATATTAAATAGGCCTATTCCGCTACAAGTTAAGGGAAAATCACAAGTTCAAGCACCTGAGATTCCAGTTGCACTTGAAGAGCACTTAAAAGATGAAGAAGAATGGTTAGGCACTAAATCAGATGTCATCAAGAAACCCATTGAAAAGGAGGGCGCAAGCAATTCAAATCCAAGTAGTCTTTATGCTTCAAGTTCTATATACAGGCCATTTCCTTTCTCCAACACTGGGAAGCCAGTCACTTCCTTGCTCGATAACACTAGCCAGCATGAGTCAACCCACATTAGCAGCAGAATTTTTGGGTCTACAAATCCATCTCCAAGGGCATCAAACTCCATCCATACACCCTCAAATACCCATATTCCTAGGCCCATGTTCACTGGAGGGTTTAACCCTCACAGGATTGCTCCAGCTGTTCAAATAAGATCAGTGATTCCAGTTTGTGCAGCACCACCATCACCAATCAGACCCCCACAATCACCATCAGCTACAAATGCTCCTCCTCGTCCTGCTACTACGGGAGTAGCTGAGGTATCAATGTTCAAAAAGACGGAGTCAAATCAAACTCAACTGAGTTCTACTGAGTTCAAAAACAAGCTACAATTAAGTGGTAGTAAAAAGTGAAGATGAGAGAAATCGTGTTTAAACCCGTAATCAAGCATTTCGTGCAGTCATGACTTGATTGGTTGGTTGTTAAAACAAGATTAGTCCTTTTTTGGCCTTTCAAAAACAAACCATGGTTTTGTCTTAGGGGTTAAATTTGGTACTAATACTCCTCTGGATTAGATAATTCTATAAAGTCCAATCCACATTACATTTACTGCACAGAGAGAGAGAGAGAGAGAGAGAGAGAGAGAGCATTAAATGTGATCTGGGAGAGTGGGTTGCAGGAGATGTGAGAGAGAGAGGGGGTAGCAATGAAGTCAGTCTTGTGGGAGGACCAAACAGACAATTGCAGCGATAAACGCAAGCCATTAATTTACCCTTCGAGTTTCAGACCAGAATTTATTGGTCTTGTCTTCTCCATTAATGCCTTCATCTTCTTCTCCTCTTATTTATTGCTAGCCGTTTACTTTCACATTGTTTATAATATTTCTTTTCTTCGGTTCCCTTTTTATATAGTTTTTTATCCTCCATTATTGACTGTGAGGTGCGAACAAATCTGTGTAATGGGGAGTGAGATGCTTCTAGGCAGGCTAGGAGTTTTCAAATGTGAAGTGGCCGTTAAGTGCATATTGGGCATTCAATGTTTAGAGCAAGGGTAAATTGGTACTGTGAGTATGATCTCCTACTATTTTACCCTTCTGGCCCCATCCAAGCAGGTTTGACTTTTGGCCAATTTAGTAT
>Ga0325404_1006786_pt1 | contig 11995 bp, 8 predicted proteins | sample PopdelMetagenome_18_FD_205664 | JGI IMG/M metagenome (GOLD analysis project Ga0325404, IMG submission 205664) | Populus deltoides microbial communities from Bellville, Georgia, United States - Xylem-Control-R1 | ecosystem: Host-associated > Plants > Phyllosphere > Stem > Wood/Secondary xylem... | reverse complement strand
GAGAACCGAACACGGACATCAGTATCTCTCAACACTTTGCTGAAGATCTGCATTTTTTTCTCAAGGGTCGTGAAAAAAGAGAGAAATGGTTATGTTTAAGCTATCTGCTGGATTGATATGGTTTCTTGCAAGGGGCTTGTTAATTTATAACTAGCTAGCTACTGTATTCACAGAAAGACATTGAGCGAGAGATTCTGAAAATCTTGTTCATTTGATCGATATCGCACCTCGTTCGTTCTAACTTGCGAAAACCAAACACTTGATGAAGTCGGTTCTTGATCTTGCATGCTTGTTTAGGTGTGTAGTGAACTATAGCATCTGGTCAACTTGGATAATGGCTCAAGCCCCCACTTAATAACAAAACTATAAAAATAAGTAAGATATAATTTTTTATTATATTTTATGAAATGAAAATTACCCCCTCACATACATAAATAATAATAAAAATATATTTCTTAAATATTTTAAAAAGTCTTATTTATAATTTTGTCCAAGATGCTTATTCATCACTCTTCACTTCACTTTTAATTTGATCAGTATAATATTGAGCATTAAAAAAAGAAATAATTACATGTTTATGGAGTTATTATCCATGCCCAATAATTTTTACAGTGTGTAACTTGAAAATGAAAATGGAGATTTATATAATACATTGCATAAGATTTGCTATCAGTTAACCGTATTTTACCTAGGCCATCCTTCCCATTATTATATTGGCTCTTGTGATTTTAGATTAAGCTGGTTCTTGATCTTGCAGGCATGGGCTCCAAGTCCGCCCAAAGTTTCATCAATAAGGTCCGCAGAGCGGGAGAGCTACATCCTGCATTTTCTTGAGATTTCTGCGAGGTTTTTGTTCGAATAAGCAACAAGGTGCACGATATTGTTGAAGGGCAAGTCCTTCCATGCCTGTCCAAAATTTGAAGTCATTTTCAATTCCTGGGTCCACACTATATTTTTTATAATATAATCTCTAGAATTACGCTCGATCTCTGCAGCAAGCATCGAGTAATCGCTTTTGGATTTCGAGTTCGACTGATTTCTGTGTTGTGTGCATGTAGCCCAAAGAATAAATCAAGAGGCTTTGAAAAAATTGGCCACACGGGATCATATTTGAAATGTGGGCGTGCAATGACGTTTCTACTCGGAGGAGGCTATGTGATATCTTTTTGACAGGCAGTGGTTTCTTTTCTTTGTTCTTTATTATTGTAGAGGAAATCTCTCTGTTTTAATTTGAGAAATCTCATTTAGATTTTTTTTTAGTGGGTTAAGATCGTATCTAATTTATCCATAAATCAAAATAATTTAATTAAAATAATATAAGGTATAAAATCCAAATTTTATTTAATTAAAAACAATTTTAATTAAATTATAATCATATTATGAAAAATAATTCTATAATTAATTTAATTTGGGTTTCAATTAAAATAAAATCAAAATTTTATTTTAGGGGTGAAAAAAGGCATAAAGAGGAGGGTAAAAGGGTATTTTATATTAAAATAAACCATATGGTCATAACACAAATGGGAAGGGATAAAGAGGTAAAATACCCCAAACCCTAAAACTATTTATATCTCCCCTTCTTCTTCCATGTGTCGCCGGTAGGGCACTTTACCCTTGTTGCCCACGTGCTTTTAAAACCCTAAAACATTTCAATTTTTCCCTTAAATAATATTCATATATTAAATCAAGATAATTTTCAAAATTAACTTAATTGAGTCCTTTCTTGATTTTTTAAGTCTATAAATATAATATTTGTATTAATTACATTCTAATCTTTAATTTCTAAAATATCTTTTAATTAAGTGATACCTAATTAAATTATACCACTTTAATTTTTGACTATTGGTTTTGAATGTGTGTGACCCGTTAGGTTCCTAATATATTGACCCAAGTATAAATTTTAATTTTAATTAAATATAATCAAATAAATTAAACAATTTAATTTATTATCAATTTAATAATGATTAATTTATATTTAAAGATTAAGTGTATCATCTAACATGTTATGATCTCTTAAATATTAGAAAAGTCATTAGTGGTTTGACACTTTGACTTAACCCTTGAGTGACTGGTTTTGCAGTGTAATTAATATCATTTCATCAATAATGTTTCGATTTAGCATTAAAGCATGAAGTATGTCTGCCATATCAAATCATGTTTGTTCTCTACATAATAGTTATTGATCGTTTCAATAAGATTTAAAACTCTTTTCAAATCTCATTCCACCTTGACCAAGGATTTCTCAGTCAATATTATTTGAGAACATATGAAATATTTTCTCTAATTCACCTAGGGTAATGAATCCTCCCTTGATCACTCAAATACTTTCATGTAGTTCATGCTATACTCAATGTCTACCCTTTCATTACCTCGATTAAGATAGCATGTAACATGATCAAAGCATAACATTCTTTATAGAAGATAACTTAGTGATCTCAAGTTTAAAGATCACTTACACAACCAATACGTGAGCCTTTTCATAGACATTGGTGATCTCTCCATATGAAATTTTCACGTAAGTCAGTTCAGTGTACATGTCTTATAACAGCTGCTTGATTTCATAAAGGAAAGAACATAATATGTATCAGTCTCAACAGCTCTAATAAATATCTAGTATTTAAAAGGGCATCAACCAAGAATATTTTAGGAACAATGCTTTGATGCAATAGAAATCTCATAATTATACTACACCATAATTAATAATGTGTAAAACAACATTGTATATATCACTTGCTGAAAATCTATTAAGTGATATATTTCATTATTTAATGGGCCTCAAAATCCATACTCATTTGCGTCGAGAGGTATGAGAGTCGTCACCTAATTGTTTGGTTCAGGGTCACTAGGAAACCCGGGTATACTAGTCTTATCAGAAATTTTAAGGGTAAGGAACTGGTTGTGGCTAGGGAATGTATTAACACCCCTGGCGCACCCTACATGAGGTAAGCTGTATTGTGTGGACTAGAAGTGGTTTTAAGATTTTGATGGGTTCCTAACTAGTGGTCTGTCTATAGCTTAGTGTCGCAAGTGGTGCAGCATCACGATGAAGGCGTCCACTCTTGTATCTGAGTAATCGGGAAATGGATAGACTAGGATTTCTTGTCTTTTATCAGTGGAGAGAGAAAGTAAGAGTCTCTACCTAGTATTTTGGTTACCATGAATCCTAACTAGTCTCAGGGATATGGTACGGGAACTGGTTGTGTAAAGAAAAGGTATTAGCACCCCATATACGCCCTACCTAAGGTAAGCTGCATTGTTTAATTGTCTGATATATGCCAATGTGTTATTATGTTTTCTAATTGTTGGTGATAAGGTTTAAAAAAAGTCATCCTTAGTAAGGAGATCCTTATCTTTTTGGGTGAAACCTAACCATTCTAACATCAACAAAAGAAGAACTAACTCTTATTTAATATTAGGAATACGTCATACATATAAATTTGTAATCCCAAATATTAAAAGAAAACAAAATATTTTTTTTGTTTTTTTTTTGAAATATTGGCCTACTCTCATGCATTTAATAAACTGGTTATTAAAACAAAAAATGCATACTAATACATATTTTTTTAATTTTTGTTGTATGAAAATATAATATGAAAATTTCTATATTTTTTAGAAGCTTGGTCGTATGTATGAAAATAAGATAGTTTTTTATATAATTTTTTTAAAAATATTTTGGAAAAAAATAAGTATTTAATATCGAATTTGTATCTTTATAGTATAAAAATACAATCCAATATTAATCAAAATTGATAGAATATTCTACGAGAAAATCACAAATTTTTTTGAAATGATTTTTGTTGGCTCAAATATATGGGCTGAGCCTATCCTTGCTAGGTCAAGATCGGCTCAAAAGAAATAAGGTCGAGGTTGGTCCAAAGGTGTTAAGCCAGCATCGGCTTAGAAGAGTGTTAGGCTGGTGTCGGCCCAAATGTATTTTTCTTTTCTTTTTTTGACTAAGTCAGATGACATGCATGCATCCTTACCTGGTTTAAAATATAGGTCCCCCCCTCCCTTTTTGATGTTCCATTGTCATAGGGTGCCTTTGTTTGATATCCAAAGCCCTTTTTATTCTTGTGATTGGCAGGCTCATTTGTGTGCTAGCCCTTTACTCAAATGTAAGTTTAGTGTCCATCCTAGGTTGTCCACGATGATTACTGCTTTCATTGTTTATCAAGCATGACCATGCCCCCATGTGTGATGTTGTTGGGTTCATCATGAAGGAGCTTAACCAATCATTCATCTTATGGATTCTATCAAAAATTCTTCTTTGATTAGTTGTGTGCGTCTTGCCAACACCCATCATAAATTGTTAATTAGCCACAAACTTGCCTTCAGTTGAAACAATACTCTTTAAGTATATGTTATCATGGAACTATCAAGGAACTATCAAGTCATCCAAACATGCATCTCATAGCATGCGGTAAAAGGTTCTTTGTTGTATGCTTAGTGTTCTTCTCAATGGATTCCTCTCAGCTAATCTAATCAGATTATGAAAAGAAATGCATTGGCATTATCAATGATGTTCATTTTATTACTCATATTCATGCAGTGAAGTGCACCTTGAGCTTCAAAATAGATGGTCCCACAATCAACCTTGGTGGTATGCATCCTTACGATATTTATTTAAATTCAAGTGTGCAATAACATCTACCAGGATTCATAGCCATGTTTCAGAGGATAAACTCAAATGAAGATGTCCTTCAAGTGCATCGTTGCTCTCAAATGCTACTAGAGTTTACTAAATCATGGACTCTCTTTGAACAATATCATCCTTAGTTAATCTGAACATGCTCGTTCTTCTATCTATCATCAAGAGGCTTTTATCAGTGTCAGATGCTAAACATAACTTTGATGGACTTTGCTAACTCATCATTTAATTCTTTCTTTGCCCCCAGCTGATCTGAATATTGTTTAATTTCCTTTCTAGGGTCCAATGTATTGCCCTTAAATGCTCAACTTTTCAAGGATGATCAAGAAGTGTCAATGTCATTTCTGTCGAGGATTTTGCAAACTTGATGGATGTTCTTCTTGTTTGACAATCTTTCTTTTTCGGGAATCAACTCTCACATGTCAAAGATCATGTCTTTTCAAGTCTAATTGTTGAAATGAAATCAAAGAGATGTAAGTGTTTTTTTAAGTATTTTTGAAAATCAAACTTCTTTGGTAAAATACCAAACACATGCAATTCAATATATGCAGTCATTTGATTGTCTTGTATTTTGAAAACAGAAATTGACTCGTTGTAAGATTAAAATGGCTTTTTCTATGGTTCTTTGTGTCAATTTCAATCTTTGATCTTAGGTATATTATTTGATGGAATACCAACGATTGAGAAATCGCTAAAAATGCAAAAGCCCTAGACTTGAGGGGCATCCAAGAAAACTTTGAGGAAAGCTATGTAAAAGCCAAAAAACCAAACACGTGCAATTCAATATATGCAGTCATTTGATTGTCTTGTATTTTAAAAACAGAAATTGACTCGTTGTAAGATTAAAATGGCTTTTTCTATGGTTCTTTGTGTCAATTTCAATCTTTGATCTTAGGTATATTATTTGATGGAATACCAACGATTGAGAAATCGTTAAAAATACAAAAGCCCTAGACTTGAGGGGCATCCAAGAAAACTTTGAGGAAAGCAATGTGAAAGCTAAAAAAATGAAAATCACCCGTATTTAAAAGCAAGTTAAGGCTAAAGGTAGGAAAAATTCCTATCGAGTCTAGAAAGAGCAAAAAAGGTTTTTAATTGAGGAAGGGTACAACAAATGCCACAAGTCGATGTCGAGGGCGAGAGTTCAAAAAAAAAAAGGAAACGAAATGAAACGAAACGGAAATATATATATATATATATATATATATATATATATATATATATATATATATATATATATATATTAAACCATGAGCATGTCTTTGGTATCTGTAATAAAACTTTCGCATATTCAAAATGTTTAGATTGGTTATACATCAAAGAAATAGTTGGATTTGCTTTATGGCCCCTGTTAAAAGAATTTTGATCATTTAGGTAAACATGGTTATATGTCATTCTTCTACAAAGATAGTGAAATATAAATAAGGAAATGAAGAGAATCTTGACCTTTCTTTTGAATTGAAATTTGAGACAAAAGAGTATTATAGAGATAAAAAAAAAAAAAAAGGGCAATGGCTTTGGTATTCTCTTTAAGTTTAAGATTGACAATGAAAAGAGTGGTATAATGATATGTCAACATTTGACCTTAATTAATAACACCGAAAGTTTTTGACTTATCAAAAATCTTGTTAAGAGTAAGGCATGATTATTACTTGATTATGATGGAGTTTCGAACATGTTTAGGAACGTGGTTTTTGGGAACGCGGTTTGCATCGCATTCCCAAAAATTTTAAATTTTTTTTTGCTAAAATTTAATATGGTTTGTACGTTTTGGATCGTTTTGATGTGCTGATGTCAAAAATGATTTTTTTTAAATAAAAAAAATCATTGGCATGCATTACGGCACAAAACATTATTTGAAAAGCAACCGCTACCACACTATCAAGCACCCTTTTCCTATCCAGTTTTAGGAAACAAGATTTATTGATGAAATATACGGCATCTCACTCTCTTCTACAAAGACAACAAGAGAAAGAGAGTTAATAAATAGTTGATGGTGATCCTTGGTCTTTAAAACCCTCAAACAATTTTGAGCCTATGAATTTCCCTTTCTTCCTTAGTTATGAACCATAAACCTGCATTACGTGCTTTTGAAAGCTCTTTTTAATCAAGTAAGCGATTTGAACTAATAAATGGGCTCTCGAAACTTGAAGAGCTTTTCCATAAAAGTTGTAGCTTCATGAACTAAGTTACCAGTTATTATGCATACTGATAAAATAGATACTCAAGAGAGATAAATTTTCAACAGAACCTCGAATCTTTACTCAAAACCTTTTACTAGTTGAAATCCACATAAGGTCACCTCGTCACGTACCATCAAATATCATACACAAAATCAGATATTAAAATTGACATAAAAAACTATAAGAAAACTATTTTAATCTTACAATGGACCAATTTTTGTTTTTAAAATACAAGACAATCAAATGATTGCATGTGTTAAGTGGCGTGTGTTGGGTCTTTGACCAAAGAAACTTGATTTTCAAAAATACTTTCAACGTTGACATCTCTCTAATTTCATTTCAAAATATACATGATCTTTGAAAGGAACGAGTTGATTCTAGAACAAGAAAAAATTCTCGAACAAAGAAATCATGGACCGAGTTTGCAAAGTCCTAAACAAAAATGACATCAACATTTCTCAACACTCCTTGAACAGTTGACCGGTCAGGGGCAATATGGCCGATCCTGGAAGGGAATGTAAACAATATTCAGATTAGTTGGAGAGCAAATAAACATAATCAAATAATGATTTAATGAAATCCATCGAAATTATGTTTAGCATCTGGCAATAACAAACGCCTCTTTTTTATAGACAAAAGAACAAACATATTCAGATCAACTAAGAGCAATGTTGCTCAAAGACAATCTATGATCGAGTGAACTCCAGCGGCAGTTAAGAGTAACGATGCACTTAAAAGGCATATTCATGTCTGAAATCTTGGTTTACCCTCTGAAGTATGGTTATGACACCTAAAAGATGTTGATTGCATAAGTGCATTTGGATAACTACATGCCACAAAGACTAATTGTAAAATAATTTGTTTTGAAGCCCATTGATTCAAGTGGCATCTCGCCACATGAATGTGGGTGATAAAAGGGAATATCAGTGATGATGACAATGCATTTCTTTCCATAATCTGATTAGACGGATTGAGAGGAATTTATAGAGAAGAATATTGAGCATACATCAATGAGCTTTTATGCATGTCTAGATGACTTAACAGTTCCATAAAGTTTGATATGCTTGAAGAGTATGGTTCAACTGAAGGCAACATCATGGTTGATTACCAATCTAAGATGAGGCTAACACTAGAAAACCTTTTAATGATTTGTTGGCAGGATGCACACAACCAATCAGACAGTTCTTGAAAGAATCAAAGAAGCAGAATGATTATTTCAAACTTCTTTATGATGAATCAAACAACACCACACCTGGGGGCAAGGTCAGGCTTGATGAACAACGAGAGTAGTAATTAAAGTAGACAGCCTGGGATGGGCACTACACTTGCGTTTGAGTAGAGGGCTAATATACGGAAGACTCGGACGAGCTAGTGAATTACAGGAAAAAAAAAAAACTAAGAAGGCTTTAGATAGAAAATGTTTTACCCAATTTTGAAAAAAACCAAAAAAAGCAAAAAAACAATAAAAATACCCAAAAAATATGTTTTTGACGTCTTTGCATCACATGCAGCGTCTTTTTCCTACGCGTTTAGTTGTCAAGGTTCTTTTTAAGTCATTGTTAAAGTTCCTTTTTTTCAAAAAAATTAAAATACAAAAAATAAGAAAAATCAAAATTTGCAAGGAACCAAATATGAAAAGAAATAAGTTGAGGGACCAATTTGTTTTTTAGGTTGCTTGGTCATCAAGTTCGCTCGGGGACCAAGCAATTAAAAATAACAAACTTTTTTACCTATAAATAGGTGATGGTTACACACTAAGAGGGCAGAAATTAGGGGAACTAAATAAAAACCTAACCTTTTTTTTAGCCTTGCTGCCGTCCTTCCCATTTTTTTCTTTCTTTCTTCTTCCTCCCGAGTCAACCCTACAAATCGATTGAAATGAATGGAACTATGTTGCACCCTTTGCATGACAAACACAAATCGACAAGGTAATTTCACTTGTTCTTTGCTCTTACTTTTTGATAGAGAATTGTAGTTTAACAAGTTGCTTGTGACTATAATGCATGATTTATCTTAGTTAATTAGATGTTGCTAATCATATTAAAGCAATGCACTCATGTTTTTATATGAAGAGGTTTAACTTTATAAGAAATTGTAGCAACCATGCTTTGTGTTTAGAGTTTTGTTGTTTAAGTATGATTTTTATGTATGGATTTATATTCATATTAGTAAAGAATTCACAAGCCCATTAGTAGGAATTATGTGTTGTGTATATTTGGACTTGAACCTAAAAGCTTATGTTTGCTTATTCATGTGCACATCAACTGAGCTACCTCTATTGTTTATACATATATTTTGATTTTTAGTGAATCATAAGGAACTTCAAACATTCTATTTAGCTAAATACGTACTAAAAGTGAATATATATTGATTATAGATGCATAAAGATTTGTATTTTTGAATAGTATAAGGTTTTACTTTTTATAATTGGTGTAGGTTATGTTATTGATAAATGAAATTGAAGAAAACTAAATTCTAAGTATCATGGTATATTTCCTTCGATAATTCATACTACTTCATGGATTGTTTTGAAACTTTTGTGTACTCCAGGTAATCTATTTTCCTTCAAGCTTTTATAAAGTTTTAATGTATTTATTTTGCTTCAAGTTTATGTTACGTAGTTTTTATAATGGATCTAGTCAGATCAATGATCAAAGTCTTAATTTTTTTTCTTTTTTCTTTAAAAATATTTGCATAACTTGAGCATATGTTTTAATCATGTTATTGACCTCTTCAATATCTTGGATGTGAACCAGGCTTGGAATATTGGGTGTTCTTGTTTTTGATACATGTAAAGAGTTAAGATCTCTCTAGCTGCTGCTGCTGCAGCAATGGCAAATCGCTTTCTTTCTTCTAGTTCCTTAGCAGGAGTTTTGTATAGCAACCAACTTTCTTCTTCGTGTTTTTCAAAGCAGCAATAATAGGCTTGATTATAATTAAATACATATTCAAGATACTAAGAACAGCAACATATTTATTTAATTAGACTCAAACACTCAAACATAAACACATGCATAAATTTACACCAAAAAAACACCAAACTTAGGAAATTCATTCTTCTATACATATCTGGATATGGCCAAACATCCACGCTCCATGCAAATAATAGCTAGTTAGCTCTTGTCACTTCACCCCAATCCTCCTCACCAAACAGCTTGATACTCCTCTTAGCTTCAATCCTGAACTGTGACCCCAGGTTAAGGTCATCCTCACGATGAACAACAACCTTGTCACCAACTCTCAGTCCATAATCAGCAACAAATTTAAGCCAGCCCGTAGAAAGCTCTGGCTTGTCATAACCTCCATGTCTCTTCCGGCAACGAATAACTCGAAGCTGACCACAGCTATCTTTAACATGCAAATCAACAGAATTATTTCCAGCAAAATCTAAATGCTGCAAGCAATGAGTTGGGAACGAGAACCGAAAACGAACATCAGTATCTGTCAACACTTTGCTGAAGATCTGCATTTTTTTCTCAAGGGTCGTGAAAAAAGAGAGAAATGGTTATGTTTAAGCTATCTGCAGCTGGATTGATATGGTTTCTTGCAGGGAGCTTGTTGGATTTATAATAAATCAAAACTAGCTAGCTAGTGTATTCACGGTAGAAAGACATCGAGCGAGAGATTTCGGAAATCTAGTTCATTTGATCGATTTCGCATGGCGTTATTTAAATCTTGATGGATTATTTGTAGACAGAACAAGAGAAACGCAGGCTTATGACTACGCTTTTTCAAAGACTAAGTGAGTCGGGCGGTACGCTCGTATTGCCTCTCGAGCACCTCGTTCGTTCTAACTTGCGAAAACCAAACACTTTGGTAAAATTCGGTTCTTGATCTTGCAGGCATGTGCTCTAAGTCCACCGAAAGTTTCATCAATAAGGTCCACAAAGAGGGAGAGCTACATCCTGCATTTTCTTGAGATTTCTGCGAGGTTTTTGTTCGAATAAGCAACATGGTGCACGATATTGTTGGAGGGCAAGTGCCTCCATGCCTGTTAAGTCATTTTCAATTCAAGGTCAACAGTATATTTTTTATAATATAATAATGCTAGAATTACGCTCGATCTCTGCAGCATGCATCGAGTAATCGCTTTTGGATTTCGAGTTCCACTGATTTGAAATGCTCGGTGTCTGTGTTGTATACTTGTAGCCTAAAGAATAAATTAAAAGGGTTTTGAAGAAATTTGCCACACGGGATCATGTCTGTACTATCGACCGAGACCGTCAGCACTGTGGGCGTGCAACGACGTTTCGACTTGGAGACTATGTGATTTCTTTTTCACAGGCAGCGGGTTTTTATCCCTAAATTTTTCCCAAAGGGTTCCTATTGATATTAGAAAGGATAGATGGTTTAGAAAGAAAATAAAAAACATATTTATCCCTTAATCACATTTATTTTTATATTTTGTATTTATCTCTCTAATCAACCCGAAACATGTTTGTTCTTTTATATTTATATTTATATTTGTACTTTCTATTTTAAAACAATAATCAGTGCATTAATTAGACAGACAATTACTATCCAATCACAATTAGTTTCACAATTTACACGGCTGAATCTTGAAACACCAGCCCAGTTATTGGCCATCTTAAGCTTCAAACGCAACTGCTGAAACCTTCTAACTTCCTCTTGACTTCCATCTTGAAGTGCTTGTGATCATCCTCTTGAAAGAGTCAAGACTTATGATCATCCTCTTGCAAGGCATTTTCTTGACACATTTTGGTTAGAATTTGGCACCTTCTTGCCTGGATTTTACCTTGATGACAGCACTCTCCCAGTAAAATCCTCTTCATCCTTTACTTCTAAGCATCAGCTTCCAGATCATGATAGGAATCTTTGAAATCCAGGTCATCGTCTAGGAACTGGTTGCAGCTAACTGGCTCCATAGAATTATGAACCTCGGAACCTTTGTTCTGCCTCGTCACTGTCCTTTTCTTTGACCGACCAGTGCTTTTGGTGAATTCATCATCTTCTTCCATGTTCCCATTCAGAGCCTTGCTTGCATCTCTTCTCCTCTTTATTGAATCACTACTTTCGTTGCTACCGCTACTATTTCTGTCTCCCTTATTGTATTCCCTAATGGTAGATTCAATGGTTTCAAGCACTCGATCTCCATACTTACTGACCTTGGCCCTGAATATTGGGAAAATGTCCTTTCAGCCCT
>Ga0325404_1006783_pt1 | contig 11997 bp, 8 predicted proteins | sample PopdelMetagenome_18_FD_205664 | JGI IMG/M metagenome (GOLD analysis project Ga0325404, IMG submission 205664) | Populus deltoides microbial communities from Bellville, Georgia, United States - Xylem-Control-R1 | ecosystem: Host-associated > Plants > Phyllosphere > Stem > Wood/Secondary xylem... | reverse complement strand
AGAGAGAGAGAGAGAGAGAGAGACACGGAGTTTAATTTTTAGGCAGTGATCCACATAGATTCTGTTTGTGATTGACGTGCTTTTTAAAAATGTTTTTAGTTTAAGAAAATATGAAGTTAATATATTTTTTAATGTTATGATGCATATCCCTATATTAGTAGCATTCACGGACTAACATTTTCATTGCTTCAGAGATTTGTCGCTACCTAGCTTCTGCTTCTAATCCTGGGATTGATTTCGAGGGGAGGTTTTTATTATGATTTTTATAAAGATGATTTGCGTAATGAAAGAAAGGGCAGTCGCTGAAGTTGTGGGGTCTTATAATAGCTGGCTGCCTTGTGAAAACGTTGAAATTCATAGCAGGCTAGAAAAGCTCGATCCCCGACATTACTGAAAGGACAAAGCCACAACTTTTGGCCATTTGCCAGAATCGACTGATGGGTGTTTACTAACACATCAGGTGATAAGTGAGTATTATCTACACTAATAATCACCCTTGTTTCTACCCTGTCTCTGAAAAACTTTCTTATGATATATATATATATATATATAGATCATGATTTCCACACTGAACAGTTCCATTCTTGGAAGTATTGGCCTTAAATTCCTTGTTTTCATGCACTCAAATTTATGCTGCATGACCATGGCGTTCCGTAGATGTTCTTTTAAAGTATTGAATTGATATGACTTCTGCATTTTTAAAACATCTTGAAGATTATCAATTTTTTAATAATTGCCTCCATCAGCAATGCTAAATGCTTGAACGATTCGTAAATAAATCAATCGGCTGCGTGACTAAAATGTGCCTGCCAACTCGTGTGGAATTAATTGTCGTTGCGGGCTAGCTAAACCGACAGACGCCCGGTTCATGCAAGGAAAAAAGGTCAAGATTCGCAGAAGAAGATTTCAGAATCCATGGTTTCGCTTCATTGGATGCGTTGCAAATTTGCAGCCTTAACTTTTTTTCCACTTAAGTTAGGTCTAGAACTGTATTTGATAGCTGACTAATCACAAGTACACTGAATGATTGATTTGAGTCGCGAGTATTTTGCTAGCTCATCAGAGAAACTAATGATTATGCATAGAACAATCTTTAATATTGCTTCCTTTCAAAGTGTTAATGATGAGCTAAATCCAGAAGCTAAGCTAATGGGCTGATATATTCTTCTATACTCATCATATTAGCCATACAAAAATGATGAGTTGATGAACACCCTTAATTGTTCTTGTGGGACTTTGAACTAAGTCAGCAACACCAATGAATATGTTCACACTCTCTGACCTGAAAAATCAATCCCGTGCCTAATTACAGCTGAACTCTTATCCTCTTCAACTCGGCTTGAGTTCCACAAATTAATGATGATGCAGTTTTTCAGTCAAATTGAAGAGGTAGGTGGATGTAATGGATCATTAGCCAAATTCAAAATGTAGCAAAACTACAATTGAGATCTTCAATCACTAGAAATTTGACAAATTTAAATAAAATACCGACAAAAAAAAATTCTCGTAAATTACAGTTAATTTTACCAACAGAATTATTCATTGTTATATCTTTTAATAAACATTGATGAAAATATTTTATTTGTATACACCGAGGGAATTGCAGCGGGAAAAGAAAGAATAAAAAAGCTACAAAAATACGATGACATGTAATTTTTACCAATCGTTTTATCAATGGAATAAACCTGATGGTAAAGTTCATCCATAAATATACCGACAGAAATAATTTCTTGGTATATACCGACAGAATTACAAACAATATTACAGTTGAATTCAAAAGGACAAATCATACAGTAATGTGGCAATTTTTACCAAAGGGAATGATGAATTGAATTGAATGATGTTTAGAGCTTCATCAGACATTCACAAGTCGACAAAGATGATGATAGCGTTGAAATCAACATAGAAGATTGCATTGGAGATAAGGAAAAGTCAATTGACGAAGAAGAAGATAATTCTGATTAATTTGCACAACATGAATTTATAATTCACTTCAATGTAATAACAATGATGTTAATATATTATTGAATGACAATGAAATATTTGTTTTATTATTGTGATGTGAATCGGTGTTATTATGTTGTGTGTGCGTACAACTGTGAATTTAAGTATTTGCAGGATGGATAGACAGGGAATAGAGATACAATCTGACATCAGACACTGTTTTACACTGATGGAAATACAAATGGACTGTGCCTGTAGGTATATTTCAAAGGTGAGGAGAAATGTTCCCTTTCTCCCTGACATTGTTCATAATGTAAATTACATATAGAAATACCAACAGACTGTGAGTATATTCTAAAGGAGAGGAGAAATGTTCCCCTTCTCACTGACACTGTTCATGGTATAAATTACAAATGAAAATATCGACGAATTGTGTCCGTTGGTATATTCTAGAGACGAAGGGAATTGTTCCCCTTCTCCCTAGCATTTTTCACTTCTCAATGCGGTAATAATTAATGCTTTTTTACTAACAAAATCACTAACAAAATGAGAATTCCAGTACATTGACAGTTAATACCTTTTCTAACTATGATACACATTCCTCGATGAAATCACCGATGAAATGTGAATTCTAAGGCGTTGGTAATTAATGCTCTTTCTGATTGCTGACTGTTCACTCTTTTACCTACAAAATAAAAGGTGGTTGGTAATATTTGGAGGGATTCCTAAAAAATTTTGTGTGAATTAAACATTTTACTTTGACTTCATGAACAGAATCACCAACTGAAGTTTTAAAGATATTAATATTTAATATTTCATTGGGAATTCCGTCAATAAAACCTAATATAAAAGACTACAAGCACAACAAACAGAGCTTCATCTTCTTCATTCACCTTCTTTCATTCTCTCTCTATTCTTCTCTCTTCTTTCTCAATCTTATTTTTGCTCACGACCCAAGCTGAAATCAAGCATCATCTTCTCTTCTCATCCTATAGTATGTTGTCTTTCTTCATTTTTCTCCTTATTTTTCTATTTTTCAGGTGTTTTAACAATCCCTTTTTATTTATTTTGTTTTTGTTTTTTTTTTTTTTAATTCTCAGCCAACACTAAGCACTCTATAAAGGCAAGAATTTTTCGTTCCTTTTTCTTCTTTATTTGTTTTTTTTTTTTGCATTATTTTTTGTTTCTTTTTTGTCATTATTTTTGTTCAATTTTAGTTATTATTGTAATAATTTTGAATTATTTTGTTGAATTTTAGTTTTTTTTTTTCAATTTTGTTGTTCAATTTCAATTAAATGTGTAAGATTAATTTTAATTATTATTTTGTATTTTTCTGGAAATTTAGGATTAAATATATTACCACTTAGAAAATGAGAATTCTATGCAAAATTAAATTATTCTAATTTGTTGGAAGTAATTGAATAAAATCAACTGGTTTGTGGCATATATATTGTGTATTTGCAGGTTAAAAAATGTTGGGCAGCCTCCCGTATAAGGGAGGCGCTGCCGATTTGGTTTTTAACATAGAACTCATTTAATTTTTTTTTAATTTGTAAAGATGTCACAGGGAAAGTTTATTGCACGTCATGATCGCTGCTAGTTTTTCTAGAAGCGATGCTGACGACCACGAGTCATTAGGTGTCAACCAAGAACAGACACATCCATCGACTCACGATGTTGAGTCGTCGAAGGGGATCCATTCATAGCGGGATCCATTTACCCACAAGTACCAGGCTCAGTGGAAAAATGACCTTTCAATGTAAGAATGATTTTTCTAGTTTCACAGCAACATGTTTAACAATTATTTTTAAAATAATTTTATTTAACGAATGCAATTTAGGTTTACAAACATTAAGGTTGCAATAACAATAACATCGACATTTAAATCATCGATGAAAATTTCATAGTTTCAATGGAGTCAGGTTTTCAGACATCCTGAATGAAAGCTGCATATCGATGCATGGTTTTCAAGGTTAGTATTAACTTAAATATATTTTTTATTATGTTAATTTGGTTAGTTTATTGAAATTACTAAAATTTTCCTTTTATAATTTTTTACTGCGAGGAAAAATTTGAACCAAAGAAAGCTGATGATAATATTGCAATGAGGGTTTGGAAAAATCACATTGTAATTAGGTAAGATCAAAATCAAGATAATTTTTTTATTCCATATATTAAAATTTCATTTTTCATTTACTAACAAATAATTTATTGGTAAGTTATAGATTGCGTGATTTTTCTTATGAGACGCAAAAGAAAGTAAAAAGATATGCAAGAGAAAGCAAGCTTCCAGCCTAGAATGACGTGGTGGTTTGGAAGGATTTCAGATCGCCATATATCTCAAAGGATGCATGAGCAGACTATATTCAACACTTGAAGTCCTATATGGAGAACCGGCATCAATGTGTTCACGATTTTGTTTGTTTTGCATGCAAAGCGGATGGTAATATTTTTTTTATTAGTTTCATTTTTTTATTTGTTAGTTTTTATAAACATATTTAACTGACAACATTTTTATCTTGCAAGCTACAGTTCATGAACGCGAGCCAAGCATGATAGAACTTTTTGTTGAGACACATGTGCAAAATGATGATCGTCAAAAAAGAGTGCAACAGTTCATGGATAACCAAACTCGACACTTTATGGTATGTTATTTTTCAACCATTTTTTTTATTAAGTTATAATCTCCTTTAATTTGACGAATTTATTTTTTGTTTTTAAGAAACATACAATAACCGTTTGAAGGAGAGATACGAGGACAATTCTTCGACCCATCTGGATTTGTGGTTGAAGACAGGATCATTTGGGGAGCCCGATAGAAATTGGATGTATGAATTCTCTAACACTACGACCAAGAACTTGCATATGACTTGTAATGTTTTGACCGTTAAATGCTCGGAATCGGTACACTCCTGAGTTCAAGGCAATGTTAAACCGATGAGTACATGATCAGACAACTCATCTCAATGAAAAATATGAATGACTCACTGCGGATTATGAAGAACTCTGTTAAATAGTAATTGAGATAAGATCACACATGGATGATCCATGTGATCCTCCTTATTGGACCTACAGTCCCGGCGACGACCAACCTTCTCCTCCTTCTTCTCCAATGTCACCTCTGTTTTAGATTTATTCCTCCTTCTCCAGCGTAACCTCTATTTTAGATTTATTGTATTTGAAAGTACAAATGTTTAAATTTGTAATAAATATTTAATTTTTATATATTTAATTTTTATTTGATTTTAAAAATAATTTTTCCACTTATGTCCAGTATAATTTTTTTTTTAAAAATTATTTATTATTGACGGGGTTACCAATGTAAAACCTCGGTCGGTATATTTTAGAGAGTTGAAAAATTATTACTACAAATATCACTGCTATTGTTAACTCTCCGACAGAATTACAGATGATATTTTTCAATGAAATATTATATTTATCAATGGATATACCAAAAAACAAATAAAAACACCAATGAAATTGCATATGCTATTTTGTTGGTTATATGATAAACATCTTGAGGGAAATATCAACAAAACAAAGTTGGTAAATCTATTTTTTCCATGCTTTATGCTTTTATCTGTGTGTAAATTCATTGAAAAATTTATTATTAATGACCTGACAGACAATATTTTTATCAATGCACTGTTTTAATTGTTGGTAAATAATTACAGATGAACAGTGTGTATAAATCAAATGAAAATTTCTGTCGGTGAAACAGTAAACTGATAGTGAATATCCAAAGCTGACAATTACTCTGATTTGAAGTAATTTAAATTAGCCATTTTGCATCGATAATGCAACGGCGATGACACGGACAAAGATCTTTGAAAGGCGATGGATGCACATCAAGGAGTTTCTGAGAAACCTGGAAATGATTCAGGAAACTGGGTGCTTGAAGGTCTTTGATGACAATCATTTCAGCTTTGATTACAGAACACAAAAGGTGGTACGTCCATTTTCACTTGAGAGGCTTTTGCTAGCAAGATTATCAATATTCTGAAGCTATCGTGTTTGTCCGGATTTACGCGTGGAACTCATGCATCTTCACATCATTTTTCAAGGACACAACTTTTTCTAATACTCTCATAGAGTGTTTGGTGCCGTGTTGGGTGACGTGTTACATGTGTGTTTTTTAAGTTTTTTTTTATATATTCAAATATTTTTTTTTATTTTTTTAATATTAATATATCAAAATTGTTGTAATTCATTTTTTAACTTTATTTTTGTATATTTTGAAAAATTAAAAAAAATCCAAAATTATACATTTTTAATAGTTATAGTTAATTTTGTTATTTTTTCATTTTGCATTTAATTCCTGCGTGTCAAAAAATCTGAAATAAACGAGTGTCACAAGTAAAAAAATGAAGTTTGAAAAATTTTTAACCACAATTAAGGATTCAATTAAAGAAAAAAAACTTAATTTAATCTTAAATTGACTAATATTAGAAGAATGGAAGACACAAGGATGAAATTGAAATATGTGACCAAAATAAGAAGTCAATTAAAGACTTATTCGGAAAAAAAAAAACAAAATTAAAAGTTAAATTGAATAAAATGACATGATTATGAAAATTAAGAATAAATTTACAATAAAAAAGGAATAAATCAGTAATCAGGAACACAGTCAAAATCGAAAAGAAAAATGTGATTTAAGAATTTTGAAAAACCAAAAACTAAATTGAAATTAAAAATATCAATTGATTCAATTTAGGGTTTAAGTTGGAAGGAATTTCAAGATTAAATATCTTAATTGAATTAAATTCAAAGATTTAAAAGTTAAGGACTGCAATGAAAAGGATTAAATATTAAAGGCACCAGTTGGTTATTTTCATAATTCTATTTTAATCCCATTTCTTTTAGTCCAACCAATTCAGTCCAATTAATCTCAATTAAGTCCAATTGAGTTAAATTAATTCAATTCAACCCATTTATATCATGTTTTTGGTCCAATTTAGTCCAGAATCCAAATTAAACCTCAAATCCAAGCAAATTAAACCCAGATTCTAATCCTCCAATTTCAGCTCCTCAATCCCTCAAGTTCAGCCAACATCCTCAATCAAATCTCCAGGAATCAAGTCCCCAAAACCATTCAATACTGCATTAACTCTAGATTTTCTCTCCTTAAAAAAGAATGAACACTGAGGAATTAAAGGGGGGTGGACACAGCCTCCACGAAGAACATAGAGCCTCCCAAAAAATCCACCATACACAGCCTTTATCTTCCCTCTGATTGTCGGCCAAATCAAGATTTTTCAAACCAAAATGCAAAAACACCATCAACAATCCCTCTCCCTTAATTCATCTCCAGACTGTCTCAACCACAGACCCATCTAACCCATCATAGAAACCCACCACAAACCCGAACCACAACCAGCCCTGGTTCTAAATCAACCACTGCCCGTAACAGCCCCTGACACCAACACAGCCTATCATCACTAAAAAACCGAAGACGCCCTCTGATTCTGAAAAAACACAACACTGAGGGGAATGATAATGGAACAACAGCCTTTGAGTGACCCAAGCCTTACTCCACAACCACCAGCCACCAGCCACCAGCCACCAGCCACCGAGAAACAACCCCAAAATCATCACTGAACAACGCCTCCATCTTCCTCTTGAGTGACCCAGCAATACACAACCACCACGAGCTAACATCCTGTGACCAACAGTCTTACTCCACGGGTTTCCAGACGTCTTCCCATCGCCGATAGCCTTTCATCCACCACGACGACCAACAGTGACATTACCAACACCCCTCTAAAAAAGAAGAAGAAAAAACCTCAGCCCCTCTCTTGATTCATCAAACCGAATTGTTCTTGCTTTTTGCGTGCAAGTTTTTAATAGGCACGTGACGGACACGCACACTCGAATCCAGAGGGGTAAGCTGGTCAGTGCATGAGTCACACGTGCTCCACATGGTCCAATCATTTTTCTTGCCGCTCTGCAGTGTTTTTCCACCCCAACGCCGATTTCGAACCTTTTATTGACGTGTAAATTTCATGTATATTTTTTATTTTTTTTACCAGCGACATTCTCGTAAAAAAATGAATAAGTGTAAAGAAAAAATAATAATATAAAAAAACAACGGGCCAGAGCTCAAAGAATGCGATGCATATAACGCACTGAATAGCTTTACAATTCTTCATGTCTCGTGTACTGAACGAGACAGGATTCATTTCATACGGATGTCGGTCGAGACATGCATCGACTTTCTTTTTGACTTTTGACAAGATGAACTTCGGTAATTGGTTGTGGATTTGTTGCTCTTGGCTGGATCCATTCCAGATTGGTGCTCTAGGGCGTACCATGCATATCCAGTGTTCGTAAGCATTCATTGTTAATCATTGGTAGTTAATCAGGCCCCTAAGCTTTTCCTTCTTGCTTCATGGGGCCACTTTGCCTAGGCCTAGCTAGCCAGCCAGCAAACGATTTCACTTGAATACATTGGTGATTTGGTACTGCGCCTTCGTCATTTTCTTTAAGAAAAAACCCTGAAAATCTTGCAAGAAAAAGAGAATATGTTCTACTGTTATGGGTCATGAAGCGAGCGAAAAGAGAGAGAATGTATACGCAATCATTCACGTTATGTATAGTGTACTCTTACATGTTTGTTATCATCAACTTAGCAAAAAGAGTTGAGACAAAAGTAATTTCACAGGAAAAGAGACGAAACAAAGGCTCTCTCTTAAATTATTGCTCTCGAGCTTCCCATAAGAGCGCGATATGCAAGTAAAACAGAGAGAACTAATGTCCATGAGAGCGTAAGCGAGCCATCAGATTGGTGAGACTCGCTTATAAATCTCAGATCCCGACAACCATCATACTTTTTGATGAACCTGTTCAGAACAGGGTTTTTGGCGTGGCACTGTTTGGAAAAAAATAATTTGCTAATGCAGCATCACCATGCCACTACTTTGTTTCGTAAATCGTGGACATTTCCGTTGTCATTTTGCCAAACCTGTACCAACTTGCTAGTTCCTAAAAGGATTTCCATGTTGGTGTTAGCAAAATGGGGGGTGTAGAAGTGTCTCACATCAGCAGAAAGGTACTGTCATATAGATTTTGAATTTTGAACCTGTACCTACGTACATACCCCCCATGTTACGTAATAATACCACTATTTCTCATACTTATGCCTACATACATGCATGTTAATTCCCCAAAACAAATAAATCCTCTAATCCTAAAGGATTGAAAACTTTATGAAACTCATAAGGCATGCACCATCAAATATTGTGATTCTGATTTCTATGATTAAAAAACGCTTACTTTTCTGTGGTTATTTCTGGTTTCCTGCTTGTTTTTTGTTCGTTTTTTCTGGAAATTGCTCCTTAATTATTTGAAGACAGATTCACATCCTCTCGTTAATCTAGGATATATGATGATCAGGGAATTCCTTCGTCAGGATTGGCTGGTCAATTATCAATGTTGAGGACAAGTACAAAATCACCAGCTAGGGATGCGCATACATTTAGCTAGTGAGCAATATTGCAATTACAGGGAACAAGAGATTGGATAAATTTAGCTAGTGAGCAATATTGCAATTACATTGATAACACCAGATAACAGTTAATAAATTATTTTAAATCCAAATGATTAACCTTTTTCTCAATCTTCTTCTTTTTTTTTTATCAAGTATTGTAAATTGATTCTTCTTTTACTTGTTAATTTGTATGCATGTTTCATCTTCTTGTAAAAACCAAATCATAAGTGTAAAAAGAAGCTATACATGCAACAAGATGCAGTACAAGCTCTGTTAGCTGGCAACCTAATGGAGAGACATAAAAAAGTGATTGCTAGCAAAGATATGCATTACTCAGCACTGCCCACCTTCGGTGCTCGCTCGCTAGCTTCATGATTTGGAAAGGATCACTGGACAAACTTCGGTGTATGGCCATGCATGCAACAAGAGGTAGTACAAGCTGTGTTAGCTAGCAACCTAATCGAGAGACATAAAAAAGTAATATGTCTTTTGATGAAGACGATCGATGGCAAGAATAAGAATTTGACAAATCTTGCTTTATCGACGAGCACCAAAAAATCAGCAGCTGCTTTATTTACACAATGGTGCTGCTTTAATATATACATAATTGATGAAGAAATTAGCAATCTAGAAAATAACAATCAAGTAAGTATAATTTAGCCGTGAGTGTACAAAATCCTAAACTGGTCTGCTACGAATCTGAGTATATATTTTGTGGTGAACCTAAATTCATTTCCATCAAGAGAGATTTCAGTGTCGTGTGATGGCAGCAAAGATGTCGGTAAAAAGTTGCATTATATTCAAAGATAAATTAATGGTGTATCAAATTTAAAACGTTGACCTAAAATTTTATAGAGATGAAGAGAAAGTATAGTAACCATCAATAAAAAATTACTACAGTCATAGAATCTAGCTTTCCTGTATATGTACCGTGATTCTGTGTGTGTGTGTGTGTGTGTGTGTGTGTAGAGAGAGAGAGAGAGAGAGAGAGGCGTGCTGGGAGGGGGGCTGGCCCCCGCAAAAACTAATAAATTTTAATATTTTTCCTCCATTCTGCTTGAATAATTTTAATTTTAGCTCTAAAACTAATAAATTTCAATTCTTGGCTCATCTAGAAAAAAAATTTCTAATTTAACCCCTCAAATAAAATCTCCTGCTTCCGCCCCTCTGTGATATATGTCTTGGGAAATTTATAGGATTTTTTTTTGTTCATGGAATTGGATCGTGCTCCTTCACGGTGGGATCATAATGATTTTTTTAGCAAAAATAAAAAAGGGAATAGCTATAGCAACATATTTTTTTATAGCATCAAAAATATTTTTTATTGCGAGTTAATTTCTTTTTACCGTGAGTAAAATAACCGTTGTTGAGTTAATTAATAATAATAATAATAATAATAATAAGTTGACGAAAGATCATTAATTATACAGCTTGAAAATCAAAACTAAAATTTTGGTTCATTCTAATGAGTACGTAGCGATGCAAAACTACTTTCACTTGTTAGGAATAATAAACCAATTATTAAAGATTATTAGGTATTCTCAGTGCATTGTTTCACCAGTCACATAAATATTGCAATTATACCTATGCATAATAATAATGATAAATTCCACTTTTATTTGAGTGGAAAAACTATAATTTCCCATGTCCCATATTTGAAGATTAATTATGTTCAGATTGAATAAGATAAAAAAAATAAATATAAAAAATTAATGGAGCTACATGAAACAAGAAATATTCCTTTTGAGTTGCGAGGACAAATTAAAGACTATTGCATTCTAAACAGGCGTTCTCTAAAATTTGATATTTTTTTTTCTTTTAATTAATTTTATAATATTTTTAATATGCTGATATCAAAAATAAATTTAAAAAATAAATATATATATATATATATGTATATTATTTTAATATATTTTTAAGTAAAAAATAATTTAAAAAATAATTTCTAATATAATATTAAATTTTGTCTAAAACAAATGGTGAAAGTGATAGTAATTATGATAATATTGATAGAAGTTGTAGGGTGACAATGACAATAAAAATAGTGGTGGAGTTATGGAATGGTTGTGATAAAGTGGTGTTGGTAATTATTGAAACAATTGAATAATATTATGAATGAATTATTGTTTGTAAAATATTTTATTAAATTGTATAAGATAAAAATCAGCAAATAAATTAAGTTGAAAGATTAAAAGTAATTTACATTGATTAGTCTTTTTATAATATTACAAAAAACAGGTATAGAATATTTTTAAAATATATATATATAATTTTTTTTTTACAAAACAAGAACATCGATAAATCTCACATACAAATCTTATAAAAACATATGCATAACATGAAATAAAGGGCACTTTTATTTTAATAGAAAGTTTTTATGGTTTTTTTTACATCTATTGACACTTCATTTTCCTCAAGGAAAAATTAATAAATCCTTTAGTTAACTTTTGTGCAAAAGATCCTTTAAGAAATTACAAAATAAAATCTAACAGAAAAGTTTAACCCATGCGGTCTGCGAATTTCATATGATTTTTATGAAGGAAACAGTGACTTGCACGTAAGGTGTA